>ERZ1066120.55-NODE-55-length-115888-cov-14.997626_pt1 | contig 115888 bp, 102 predicted proteins | sample MGYA00382767_ERZ1066120 | MGnify/ENA primary metagenome ERZ1066120 (study PRJEB33369, sample SAMEA5778350) | biofilm metagenome | biome: Industrial cooling water; feature: Water cooling tower basin; material: Biofilm | place: United Arab Emirates | collected... | reverse complement strand
GTCAGAAGCCAGAAGTCAGGAGAATTAAAAAAAACTTCAGTTATGGGTTTAATGCTTAGTTTCAAACAAACAATTCGGTTGAGATATATAATACGAAACCTTTTGGCTGTCCTTACTTCAATCCTATGTATTTATCAGCAGCGAAATTGGAGGTTTCCTCCAATTTATTAGCTGCGTACATGGGTTATTCTGACTCCTGACACAGCAACTCCTGACTCCTTTGAATCAACTGGAGAGTTTTCAGTCGCCTATTGGCAGACTTTGCGCACCACTTTGGTTTCGGCAAGCGTAAGCACGTCATCCTTGTCGAAGACCTACGCCTCTTTCCATCTCAGCGATAAAGTTCGTATTCCTGACGGTATCCACTTGTTATTTTTACCGTCCAAATCTCCAGAATTGCCACTTCCTCCGAGCGACTCTGGACATTAACTAATGAGGCAATTGCTAATCGTAGCTTTACCTCATTAGACGAGGCGCGAAGCTGTCACCTCTCATCGCTGTCAAGTCTTACTTAACCAACGCCAGCTCATCCAAGGGTTGACCACTTATCACTGGTGGACGGAGGCAGTCAACTAATTATGGGCAATCAACCGGATTTGGTATAACTATCGATGCTATTTCTAGCAAGAATGATTATCATTTTAAATTGCTGATTAGTCTAGTACGATCGCCATGCCCGCAGAAGCCCTCAATACCGATATTGCCATTATTGGCGCTGGTCCCCACGCCCTTACGTTTCTCGCCTACTTGCTGCAAAAGCGGAAAAAGCTACGACAGAGATTTGCTGTTTTCGATTCGAGTGGTATGTGGTTGCAGCAGTGGCAGCAACAATTTGCAGCTTTCGAGATTCCCCATTTGCGCTCTCCTGCCGTCCACCATCCCGATCCCAACCCATACGCCTTGCGGAAATTTGCCGAACGCCGTCCCCAGGAATTATTTGCCCCTTACGATCTGCCAGGAACGCAATTATTTCAGGATTTTTGTGTAGATTTGATTCGCCGTTTGGAGTTACCACCAGTTCTCCAAGCAAAGGTTTTGCGTATCGAACCGTTACAGCATCAGTTGCGTCCTCGGTTTCGCTTGTGGTTGGCGGACGATCGCTCGGTTATTGCTCGTAGGGTAGTATTTGCCAAGGGTGGCAGTCAAATTCACGCACCCGAATGGGTAAGTCAAATTCAGTCTCCTTACCCGCCAGAACGGTTATGTCACTCTCAACAAGTGGACTTGCGAAAGTTCCACTTAGCTGGAGAACGAATATTAATTGTTGGCGGCGGACTAACCAGCGGACATTTAGCTGTCGGCGCGATCTCTCGTGGTGCTAAAGTCGTGCTGATGGCAAGGCGTAATTTACAGGAGAAATTATTTGATGCCGAACCAGGGTGGCTGGGACCGAAATACCTTAAAGATTTTTGGGCAGAACCGGATTGGGAAAAGCGTTGGTATTTAATTCAACAAGCTAGAAACGGAGGCTCCTTGACACCAGCAATGATGTTACAGTTGCGGCGGCTCATGCGGCGCGATCGCTTGCAGATTCGGGAACAGTGCCAAGTTGTCAAAGTAATATGGCAAGGTACTCATTGGTTAGTGCATTGCCGCGACGATAGTAGAGACGCGATACATTCTGTCTCCCTACACGAGTTCGATCGCATTTGGATAGCAACGGGGACAAAACTTGACGTAACTGCCGAACCTCTACTAACAGACATTCTCAACGCCTTTCCTCTACCTGTAGAGAGAGGCTTACCCATTCTCGATCCCTGCTTGCGGTGGTCGGGATGCGAACTGTACGTGATGGGTGGTTTGGCAGCATTGCAAGTAGGACCAGTTGCCAGAAACTTATCAGGTGCAAGAATGGCAAGTGAAAGAATTGTGTCTGCTTTGTAGCTCAACCGGAAGCACGCTTTCCCTAGTTAGTGCTTGCTGTTTCAGCATACAAGCCACCTACGCGGTAGGGAGGCCAAAAACGCACAATTGCCTTACCAATAACGCGATCGCGGCTGATAAAACCCCATGCATGGCTGTCATAGCTGCGATTGCGATTATCTCCTAGTACCAGGTATGCATTGGGCGGAACGATCGCTGGTTCTAAAATGTATTCCGGTGGTTCGGCAATATAATGTTCCGTTAGCGGCTGGTCGTTGATATATACGATTCCATTTTTCACCTCTACTTTCTCTCCTGGCAGTCCAATAACTCGTTTCACATATGCATCGCGAGAATGTTCTTCTTGAATTACTGCTTCTGGAGGGGTAAATACTACAATGTCTCCTCGTTGAGGATTGCTGATGTGATAGCTAATTTTGTCTACGAATAGGCGATCGTCAATCTGTAAAGTGGGCTTCATGGAAGTAGAAGGGATTAAGTAACACTGCTCCGCAGTTATCCGGATGCCAAATCCAATTAGCAATGTTATCCCAAGTAATTTAGAACCCTCAGCCCAAGGATTTTGGGATTTACTTAATCGAAAGCTTTGCACGGGCATAAAATTAGTAATTATTTTAACAAATATATTACGTATTTCTACCATAAAAATTAGACGGGCGCTACTATAATTCGATAGATATGAATAAATTTTTCCGTAAATTTACGCTTGCAGCCTCAGAATCAACTACCAATTCCCTTCTGTTCTGTGACCAAAGTGAGGCTAGTCCATTCACCCTTGTCGTTGTAACGTCTGATTAGTCTCTGTCGTAAATTTGGCTGTAATAGCCAACCCACTTCGAGGAAAAAAGGTTGCCGCAACTGTACTTGCTGAGGACAAGTTGCAGAAGCTGCATCTGGTAGCAGCATAACTTGATTCGTTTGGGGATTGGGTTGAGAACCCTCGAAGTAGAGTAACGATCCGGCAATTTTGCCAGTAGAACTAATTTGGTAAGGATTTTCTGGCGTAGAATAAACGGTCAACTGTTGTGCGAGGCGATCGCTACCGATACGCTCGATCCGCAGTTGCGTTGGATAGGTATCGGGCGATCGCCAATCGGGATAAATAGTCACTGCTTCTCCTTGCCACTCACCCACCAAGTCATCAACCTGTAGAGGTGGACGTTCTGGAGTAGTTGCACCAGCTAGACATTCGCGAATTAGCGTAATTCTGTCTAACTGTCCGTTAGGTGTAAAAAGTTGCACTAAGCGCAAGCGGCGATCGCCATGAATTAAACCAAGTTCCGCGCCAAATTCTGCAAACGGACTGAGTTGAATCGAACCTTGAGAAAATGCACCACCTTCAAAAAACAGTACTCCCTTACCCAGAGAACTGTATTCAAATACTTTTTCTTCTACAGGGCGATCGGGTGGTAGGAAACGGACAATTTGACGAATAGTTTTATTATCGTTTAATCCAGTTAAAGACACAACTGTAGGTGTATCTTCTATTAACTCTGCTTGGGGCGATAACCGAGTAAACGAACCCTGCCATTCACCCAAATTTTGTAGCAAACATTCCCATTGCGATCGCATAAAACAGTGAGTAGGTTATCAGTGGTAATTAGTAATCGGTAGTTGGTAATTGGTAGTTGGTACTTGCTACCCTATTGCTCAGCTCTCTCAGTTCTCTTCTTCCTAGTCTTGAATTAAGAGATAATTCTATGTCAAAACAAGTTTGCTGCATAGTGCCTGCTACAGTAGTTTCTCTACCCAAGCTTGCTACTAAACTTGATGAGTGCGATCGCTGCTAACTCATTTCTGAGATCCGGTAAAAGTTTTCGGTTTTGTAGTTTGAGAGATTAGATCGATTTGCGATCGCGTGCAATCTACTACTACACAAATTGTGACTAAACTAAAGCTTTTCAACCCGCGCTGGCGGGTTTTGTCTGTGTAGCCGCAAATTCTATTCGCCTATTGCCTGAGAAATCTTCACGTAGAAATCGCTTAGAAATCTTCACACTTGGCGTTGCTAGGCGCGCTAGTATACGAACCGATAGTTGCCGTAACTGTATAACAATTCTGTTTACCAGAGCTACCTGCTAGACTTGCAACATTCGCAGCTGGAACGTGCCAGCTAGAAGTTAATGTGTCATATTCTCCAACTCCACTGTAAACTTCTGCAGCTGTTCCATCTACGGTGCGATAGATCTTGTAAGTAGCGCTACCTGTCCCTCCCCAAGCCCAAGACAAATTCATATTGCTTCCAGATTTACTGCCATGTACGAGTACGGGTGCGAGTTCGTTACCATAGCTGCTGAGACGAGAAAATGCTCTACCAGTAACATCTTGATTTTCTGTATCGCCAACTGCACTGCGCAAGAAGAGATCGACTAGGCTACCGTTAACGCAAGCATAAAAACCTTCAGCGCCAAATTTAACAGCAGGTGAGACGCAAGTGGGATTGATATCTGTGTCAGAAATTGAGTCAACTAAGATATCGCTAGCAACAGGGTTTTTACATGCATCAATCGAACCATCCACGCTGGGTATGCGTCCGTAACGAGCGATTACCCTCGGACTCAACCAACTTCCAGTGGTAGGGCGAATATCATAAACTACCCTGTCGTAACCTGCACTATAGTCAGTAGGAGCTGGGGAAGGACAAGAGGCAGGAATATTATTAATAGGAATTTCTAAATATAAAACTAATTGGCTATTACTCGTCGGTTTTTTAATATCGGTTGTAACATTAAGACCAGCATTAGCCACCACATCTTCTACAGTTACAGTAGTGCCATCAGCAACTGTGTTTGCAGTTCGATTAATTCTCCTTGCCATTCTAATTTCATAAGTCATAAAATCAAAGGCACGATTAAGATCTATTTGCCTTTCCGTTACTGCTTCTGCTTTGTTATCAAACGATGTAATTGTGAACAGAGTAAATCCAGCTACTGCGATTACCATTGTACTAATTAGGATTGCCATTAGTAATTCTACTAGAGTAAATCCATTAGAGAGTTTAGAAATATGCAACCGATGATAAATTCGAGCAAAATATTTTTTCATATAACCCACGATTAGGATGCAGTGCAAATACCGTCATCGGTGATTTCCTCTGCATTAGTAAAGTTTCCTGTATATGCACCAGCTCTTGTCAATCCTAAAGTATTGGATATAGCCAGGCACTTTTTATCTTGAATAGAGCTATGAGATACGTAAAATACAATTTTTCCACTAGAGTCGTTTGGTGGTGGAGAAGCCACACCAGTAGCAACTGAAAAGTCAGCAGTACCTAAAATACCAAAAACAATTTGAATTGGGTCATTTGCCAGATTTGTCAGCATTCTGATTTTGTCTGGAATCGGATTGATTAATTGATTTCCATTCCTTTCGACAACTTCAGAAATCGTTTCACAAAATTTCTTGTCATTGATATTTATGCTAGTCGGTGGCTCGAACCAATAGTTTCTTATCTCTCCAGTTGCGGGAACTATTGTGACTCCACAAGGCTGACTTTTACGAATAGCTTGTCTTTGAGCTTCTTGTAAAATTCCTCTAACTTCAACTACTGCTTGATTCAATTGAACGCGATCGAAGGAACTAGCAAAACTAGGAATTGCGATCGCGGCTAGAATACCAATAATCACAACTATTATTAATATTTCTACCAAAGAAAAACCTTGATGATTTTTACTTTTACGGACATTTGAGCGATGCATCAGGAATTACCTCAGTTGAGAGCGTTGCGATAGGGGAACCACCGTCTGCTGGCGTAACGTTGTAAGTTAACTGAAGCAATTTATAAGCATAAGTAGGAGTATCATAAATAGCGGTTCGAGTCAGAGTGAAACTTTTGCCTCCTAAAGTTTTAGAAACAGATGTTGTGGTAGATGGTGCTGATGGAGGTGGTGACATTGGAGTGCCAAGTATGCCATGCAGCAATCCAGCAGCGAAACCGTCAGCAGAAGTAGTAGCATTGCATTTATTAGAATAAGGAAAAGTATCGATCTCGTATTCCTTAGCTTGATTCTTAACAAATTCCAAATCTTTTTGAATCCAAGTAGCTGCTTCGTTACGTTGTTCAGCACGCACTTTAAAAATAGTTGCTAGTAAAAGCGCCTGCATTGCCACGGCAAGAAATATACTGACTATAAGTATGGATATTAATACCTCAAAAAGAGTGAATCCTTCATCTTGTGATGGCAATTTAGGTAGATGCATCAATCTTATTGTTTTTCAAGTTTTATAATTGATATCGCTGCCAGTTTTTCACTGTACCTAACTTATAAGTTGTAGAAATAGGAAACCCAATACCAGTAGCAACATCTGACAGACTAGACAAGTCATCTGGCACGGCAATTCCAGGATATAGGCTTGAAATATTAGTATTAGATATTGATTCTACCCAGACAACGCCATCAATATTTGTGTTGCCAGGACTATCACACCCATCTCCCGATCCTCCTAGTTGAAGATTCCCCCTACGAGAATAAAAAAAAGCATTTTGAATGCAGGCATTGCCATAGATTTGAGTTGCATCGGTTGTAGAAATGATAATCCGCAAGTCCCCTACCTTGCCAGGTAATCCACCATTCCTCACATTGCGAATTTTGGCATTTTCTTCAACTGATATCGAGCCATTGACGTAAATATTAACCGGACCCCTAGTCGTATTAACATCGATAATTGCAGAACCTTTAACTCTTATCGGTCCATTTACATAGAGATTAATCGAACCCGAACCAGGGGTTGTATCAATGTTGACAATGGTATTATTTTGAATATCTATCGTGCCTGTCTGATAATGAGTAATGCCACTGCTTAAACTAAGAATGTCTGTATTGCCTGTAATATCTCCGAGAGAGGTTGGTGTTACTCCTGCTGGTGGGTCATAAGATAAAGTAGGTTCGAGTTTACTGGCAAAAATTTTTCCAGAAACGCTGTCAAAGCTGATGCCGTCAGTCGATCCCGAGCTGATAGCGTTGAGATAGTCTCCCCTATTACTATCAGCTGGTGCGGCAGATCCACTACTAGGACCGAAACCCAGAGAGATAGGATCGTAGTAAACATTTCCATTACTGCCAAGAATAGTTCGCCCCACAAGCGATATGTGTTTTACTGCTAGTACGCCAGGAAAATCACTTGCAACGGAGCTGGAATCTATAGATGCTGTTACGGCAATATAAGAGGTAGAGTTCCCTCGTTTTCCTTGTACTAAGAAAGTTCCTGTCTTATTAGTACTGTTATAACGGTATGCCTTAAGCATATATGCACCGTCAATACCAATCGCATCACCACAGCTAATGCTTGCAGTTCCCAAACCAGTTCCAGGAGTACATGGCGAAGAATTAGCAGAAACGTTTGTCCAATCATCGATAGCCGTAGCTGAATCATCACTAGTATTGGGGATGCCATCGGCTCCCAAATAGCTTTTGTTAGTCTTAGGATTAATAGGATCGTAATTAAGACTGAGTAAAACTGCATTCTCAGGTTTTGTCATCTGAGCGAGAGTTCTAGCTACTCCCGCTTCTGCTACTGCTAAACTATCTCCAGCTTCAGTACGGGCAGATGCGATCGCTTCGTGGCGAGAAGCACGAAAAATTAGGGTAGTAGCAATTGCCATCATGACTAACCCCATACTGAGAGCAAGAACTAAGGTAAAACCTCGATCTTGAGAACGTTTTAGCGCTAGAAGTTGAATGAGAAAGGCTAGCATTAGTTTTCCTAGTTTGCTCTGAGCTTAGGATCTAGTTTGCCCTGAAATAAACTAATTTCTTGCCGCACGATCGCGGTAATTATGCTGAAGATTTCACAAGTGAATTTATGTATTTCTACTGAGAAAACTCCTGAAGATTTTAGCGAAACTATAAAGTGCATACAATTTGTAGAATCGCAGATAATTTATTGGGGCGCACAATTGTGCGCCCCAACAATAGAACTATTAGTAACTAATAGTAACTATCAAGGTAAAAGTACTCTGATTTTATGCATCTACGCGCGACTCAGAAATCAAATTTTGAAATCTTGCGTCTTGGGAAATTGTATGAAAATCCGAGCTATTCTTGGCAAGAGTACGATACTTGTTGGGGCTGATCTCAATTGCCTGTTGTAAGCTCATAATTGCTTGTTCGGCTTGCGACTGCAAGGCATAACAGCAGGCGATATTGTACCAAAATATAGGTGTATGAGGTTGCACTTCTAAAGCCTTGGTGTAAATGGCGATCGCCTCTTGGTAACGGCACAATTCATACAGTGCCAAACCGCAATCGTACCAAACACCTATATCTTGCGGCTGAATGCTGAGAGCGTGTTGATAGCTAGCGATCGCTGCTTCTTTTTCGCCAGCTTGTGCTAGAGATAGTCCCCTGTTGTACCATGCCCAAAAGTCATTAGGCTCTAACTCAGTAGTTTTATCGAAACAGGCGATCGCTGCTGTGCAATCTCCTAGTTTTCGCAGCGCTACCCCTTTGTTGTACCAAGCCTTGCCATATTCTGGATCGATTGCCAAAGCGCGATCGAAGCTAGCTACTGCCTTGGCATATTCGCCCCAATCGCTTAGAGTGATGCCGCGATTATTCCAAGTCAAAAGATCGTCAGGTTGAAACTCTAGAGCGCGATCGAAGCTATCAATAGCTGCTGCATACTGCTTGAGATGTCCCAGTGCCGTACCTCGGTTGTACCATGCCCAGTAAGCATCTGGTCGTAGCTGGATCGTTTTTTCAAAGTTGATCGCAGCTTTTTCGTAGCAACCGCAATCGATTAAAGTAATCCCTCGGTTATGCCAAATTGTAGCCGCATCGGGGTTGAATTCTAAAGCGCGATCGAAACTGTTGAGAGCTTCAACATAACGACCTAACTTGCCTAAAGCAATCCCGCGATTGTGCCAAACCCAACTGGCATCTGGACGCAGGGTAACAGCGCGATCGAAACTGGCGATCGCTTCTTCGTGGCGGTTTAAACTACCCAAAGCTATACCTCGCTGCGACCAAGCATCAGCGTAATCTGGCTTGTATTCAACAGCTACATCTAGGCTGAGCAAAGCTTCTGCGTATTGTTCGGCTTTATTGCGACGTAACCCTTGTTGATAAAAAAATTCTGCCTCCAGACTGAGATTCCACTTCATAAATCTTGGCATCTAACCTAAGGATGATTTTGTTTTGCAGATGCTCAACAAGATATCACGACTCAACCGCAAAATGGGGAATTTGGTATAGAAAAAGACTTGAAATTCTGTAGGGATGGGTTGCCTGTCATTGGTCGTTTGTCATTGGTGAGTGGTGAAGCAGGCGGGAGCGTCCGGTTCCTCCGCGTCGGAAGCTGCGTCGTGGTGCGTGAAACACTTCTGACTTGGAGACTCCTGACTGCTCACTACTCACTCTCCTCTGATAGCTGATAGCTGAATTTTGGGTAATACAATACTAGCCTCGACAGAATGCTGGATTTGGGCATGTTAAGGCAAAAAGTACTTGAAAACTAAGCAAGAGAGGTAGACTCAGGCAATGGATGATTACAATATGTTACAAATCACGTTTTTTTACACTAACGGTCAAATAGAAGCCTTCAACGTAGTTTTGCACGAAGATAATGCTCTGACTCCTCAAGAAATTCATCAGCGGATTTTGAGACATCTGGACAAACCTTGGTGTTTGCTACATTTGCCAGAACAAACAATCTGCGTCAATACGTCAAGCTTGCTAAAAGTTGAAGTGAAGCCGACAATGTACGAACTACACGGGGAAGGAGTGTTTTCCGACGTGCGGCGCGTGACTGCTCTTTCGCGGAGTGCCCAGCGGTAATTGAGGGGGAGTGGAGAGTTAGGAGAACAAGGAAATAATGACTAGCCTCAAACCTCCGAGAGTGTCACAATATTCCTTTACAGGACACAAGAGAGAAATCATGACCATGCATCCTCTACTCCACCAAGCTTTTGCCCAAGGACGAGCGCTGAAAATTATTAGCGGATTGAATAACCTCAATCGCCGAAGTGTGGCAGCAACGGTTACCGCAGCCGATCGCGGTGGTGCTACTTTTGTTGATATTGCTGCTGATGTCGATCTGGTACAAATGATAAAAAGATTGACAAAATTACCAATTTGCGTGTCGGCAGTTGACCCAGAAAAATTTGTCACCTGTGTAGCGGCTGGTGCAGATCTGATTGAAATTGGTAACTTCGATAGCTTCTACACTCAAGGACGCAGATTTGATGCAGAGGAAGTACTCGCATTAACAGAAATTACGCGATCGCTCTTACCGGAAATTACCCTTTCCGTCACCGTTCCCCACATTTTGGAACTCGATCGCCAGGTACAGCTAGCTGAGGAATTAGTAAAAGCTGGAGCCGATATTATTCAAACCGAAGGCGGTACGAGCAGCAGCCCAGTTCATTCTGGTACGTTGGGCTTAGTCGAGAAAGCTGCACCTACCCTCGCTGCTGCCTACGAAATCTCCCGCGCCGTCTCCGTACCAGTGTTGTGTGCCTCCGGTATTTCCAACGTTACCGCACCAATGGCGATCGCATCTGGGGCAGCTGGTGTGGGTGTTGGTTCGGCAATTAATCAACTCAACAGTGAAGTTGCCATGATTGCAGCCGTTCGTAGTTTAGTTGAATCTCTTGCCACCGTCAGCCGTCCTGTTATAAGCACTCAAGGATAAATCCCCCTAAATCCCCCTTCAAAAGAGGGACTTTGCAGATCCCCCTAAATCTCCCTGACAAAGGGGGACTTTTGGATTGGAATTTTTCGACTTCTGTACGGGCGAGTTTACCAAAAAACTTTGCTCTCACAGATACTCTGTGTAAACCCGCCCCTACGTTAAACAATCCTTTAGACAATAAACGACCTGTTCTTGTGCTTCAGGAGAAAGTTCGGGGAAGATGGGCAGGGATAAGACTTCATGACAAGCTTGCTCCGAGACCGGAAATTGCCCTTGCTGGTAGCCCAAGTCTTTATATGCAGGTTGGAGGTGTAAAGGTAAGGGGTAGTAAACCATCGAACCCACACCTTTTGCTTGTAGGCGTTGACGTACCTCATCGCGATATTGGTGGTTAAGAGTGCTGCTGTGCGTCCCTACATTTTGCAAACGAATCGTGTATTGGTTCCAAACTCCTTCACCACCTGGTAATTCTTGGGGAATGACAACACCTGGAATTTGACCGAGATATTCGTGGTAGCGAGAAGCGATCGCTCGTCTTTGTTCGTTCCAAGTATCTAAATAGCGTAACTTGACTCGCAAAATTGCTGCTTGTAAAGTATCCAAACGGCTATTTAAGCCAATATCTTCGTGATAGTAACGATTTTTCTCACCGTGATTGCGTAGCATTCGGATCTTTGCCGCAATTTCCGGATCGTTCGTCGTCACCGCACCGCCATCGCCGCAAGCGCCTAAATTCTTGGTAGGGTAGAAACTGAAACAACCGACATGACCGATACTACCGACTTTTTGTCCCGTCCACAAGGCTCCTGTTGCTTGGGCGCAGTCTTCAATCACAGCAAGATTGTGGTTTTGAGCGATCGCCATGAGTGCAGTCATATCGAGTGGCTGTCCGTATAAATGAACGGGAATAATGGCTTTGGTTTTAGCTGTAATTGCTGATTCTACCTGAGTCACATCTAGATTAAATGTTGGCGCATCAATATCTACAAAGATTGGCTTAGCGCCGACAGCACTGATAGTTTCAGTCGTGGCAAAAAAAGAAAAGGGCGTGGTAATCACTTCATCCCCAGCCCCAATTCCCAACGCCCGCAACGCCAATAGCAGCGCATCCGTACCGGAATTACAAGCAACGCACTCTAACACATTTGTATATGCTGCAAATTCTTGCTCAAAGCCTAAGACATTTGCCCCACCCACATAACCACCAGAGGCAAGTACCTTAAAAACAACATCATTAATTTCAGCCGCAAGATCCGTGTATTGCTGCGCCAGATTTAAGATAGGAACGCAAGTAGATTGATTCACGCTTTGAACCATAAGTTTTTCTATTAGTTAATCAAATCAGAAGTTGTATCGCAAGAAAATGGCAAATTGGTAATGGGTAATGGGTCATTGGTTATTTAAAAGGAGTCAGGAGTCAGGAGTCTCCAAGTCAGAATGAGAAGAATATGTCTAAATTCCCCTCAAGCTCCCTCAGCTTCCCCAGCCCCTTTATCTCCTTGTCCTCTTACCCTAACCCCTAACCTCCAACCCCTCACATGGACACTTTAATTAGACTTGATTTGACGGATTTTGTTCTGGCTGTGGCGCTGATGGCGATCGCGGTTGGGTTATCGGCTGGTCAGCGTTTGGGCTTAGAGTGGAGTTTGGCGATCGCGACGGCAAGAACGATCGGGCAACTGTTTATTGTAGGAGCAATTTTAGATATTATTTTTCGGCTAGATAACCCTTGGGCGGTGCTAGCCGTAGTGCTGGTAATGCTGACAATTGCTGCTGTGGTGGCTCGCAACCGAATTGGAAAAAAAATTCCGCAAGTGTTACCGTTAGTCTGGATTTCAATATTTGTCAGTACGGCTTTTACTTTGAGCTATGTTAACCTGCTGATCGTTCAACCGCAAAGGTGGTATGAACCGCAGTATATCATTCCTCTTGCAGGGATTATTTTAGGAACTGCTATCAATGGAGCGGCGATCGCGGGGGAGCGTCTCGTCAGTACAATTAATGCCAGCCAGATAGAGATTGAGACTCATTTAAGCTTAGGTGCAACACCTCAACAAGCTGTTGCTCAGTACCGGAAAGATGCTATCCGCGCCGGGTTAATTCCGATCCTGAATCAAATGATGGTCATCGGTATCGTCACCCTTCCAGGCATCATTACAGGACAGATTCTCAGCGGCGTGAATCCCCTTGATGCTGCATCCTATCAAATCTTGGTAATGTTCATGCTTGCCTTCACTAACCTGGTCACAGCAATTCTCGTCACCCAAGGGTTATGTCGTCAGTTTTTTAATTCTGCCGCACAGTTGGTTAGGTAGTCGGGAGTCGGGGATAAGCGAGCAGAGGGGCAGAGGAGATAAAAGCAACTAACTGGTAACTGCTCACTGGTTACTGCTCACTTCCTTCGGTTTGTAGGAATGCATTTGCCCGCCATCAGAGGCGTAAATTTGTAAAGGTAGGCGGGTATTGTTGCTAATGCCTTCGAGAACTTGCTTGAGGGTGCGATATTGAGTGGCGATCTCAGCTTGAGTCTGCGAGTCACCTCTGAGTCTGGCGTTGATAAATGTTTTTTCTACAGCCTGTTCGTAGCTGGAAGTCAACTGGACGAAGATTTGTTTGTTATCTAACTTGTATCTACATACCCGAATTCTACCGGAACAAGCGCGATCGAGGTCGGCGCGAACTTTTTGGCTGAGATTAGCGCCTTGCAGTTTACTATTAGCTTGTTCGAGCTTCGCGGTATATGTATTAATTAGCGATCGCGCTCGATCGTAGTACTGAGTACCGCTAGGTATCTGTTGGGCAAAAATTAAAGCCTGTTTCCAGTTGGTTTGAGCTGTAGCGAACTGATTCTGTTGTTCTTGCCGTTCGGCAAGTTCGGCTGAGTTTATTGCTTGAGAGAATACTTTGGTTGATATTGTTTCTTTGGCAACGCGCTCGCTGGCTGCCTGAAGTTGGGGGCGATATTGTGCTAACAATTGCTGTGCTTGTTGGTAAGTCGTACTCGATTGCGGAATCGAGCTGAGATTATTTACCGCATTTTGCCAATTGGTACGGATGGTTTGCCAAGCTTGTAAAGATCGCGCCGTCAGTTGCTGTTGTTGTGCTGTCTGCGCTAAATTTTGTGCCTGGGGTAGTTTTTGAAATACTTGTTGCTCCGCTTGCATTTGCTGCTCTACAGCCTGCAAGCTGCCTCGGTACTCAGTTGTTTTTCTCCGTGCTAAGGGGTATAAGTCACTATCTTTAGGAATGGCAGATAAAGAGGCGATCGCTCTTTGCCACAAAGCTTGAATTGCTCGCCAGTCTTCCAACGAGCGGATGGGTTGTTTGAGCTTGTTTGCAGCTGTATCGCCTTCTTCCAGCGCTGCTAATACGCGATCTATAGTAGCGGCTCGATTAATTATCGTACCGGAAAAGTTTTGTGCTTCCTGATGGCGGCTCGACCAGGGTGGAATTTGTTTGAGTAGATTGTTTGCATCTTTCAGCTGTTTTTCAGCATCAATTAATTCCGATCGCTCTTTGGCTCCTTGTACGATTCGATTTGACTCTTGATATAACTGCTTTGCTGTTGCGATCTGCTGACACCTACCGATCGTACAAGGACTAGATAAGACATATGCACTGCCAAAGAATGCTGCAATTGCGACTCCACCTCCAGCAATCAACGCAGCGCGAGGAATCTTACTCTTGGTTGGCTTAGGCAATCGCTGTAATGGTGAGACAGGGTAGGGAAGTGTAGCTGTATTGGTGTCCGTTGTAGATTCTGCTTGAGTTGTTGGTTCAGGCTGAGCGACTGTTTCTAACCGTTGCTCGAAAGACAGCGATCGCCAAGTTTCGCTTGGTGCTTCTGGTGAAGAATCTAGGTTTAAACTTGACGCTTCGACGGGTACATCTTCCCGATTGGCAACGGGCGCAGACTCTTCTACTTTATACTCCTCGACTTGGGGTTCTGATGGTTGTGAGGAGGATTTGGAATCGAGCTTCTCTTCTGTTGTTGCGTCAAGAGCGGCAATTTCAGCCTCATGACGAGTTGGCGGTTGTTCTGCCGCTACTGTAGGAGATAATTCTGGTTCTGCTGGTATTGCTGTTGCCGGAGTGCGATCGCCAGTAAATGAATCGCTAGTCACCGAATCGATACTACTAGTTACTTGCTCTGACTGTTCTGTCGCACTTGCGGGTGGTGTTTCAATGACACGGCTGGCTGGTGGTGCTGGCTCTTCTACTGCGGGAATCGAGGATACTGGTGGCGTTTCATCTACATAATTGGCGGGTGGTTCTAACTCTTCTACTGCGGGAATCGAGGATACTGGTGGCGTTTCATCTACAATGCCGCGATCGCCTGTAAATGGCTGTTCCATCGCAGGTAGAGAAGTTTCTACATCTGGTGAAGATATTGATTCTGCTGAAATAATGGGGGAAGACTCATTTGTCATCGCCTGAGAGTCGGGAGTAAACTCCATTGGCTCCAAGGTGATATCGTGTTGAGCATAGGTTTGTTTTTGCCCCGCCTCTCTCAAATAAAGCCTGACCGATTGAACTGCTTGGGGACGTAAAGACTGTAAAGCTTGCCCAATTGCAGTAAAAGTTTTGTCGGCATCGAGATTGACTTGTGGTGGGTGCTGGCTCAAAATCACTAAAGCACCGTCATCGCCGATCGCGCAACCAACTTTCAGGCGATCGACTTGGGAAAACTCAGTTTGCAAGCGTTGGTGTAGAATTCGCTCTAAAACTTGTAAATCTTCTGGCTTTGCTAGTTTCATATAACTTATAGCTTCTTATAGCTTGTTAGTTTTGCTATTTATATTTCCTACTTTCTGCCTCCTGCCTTCTTCACCGCTATCGCGATAATATTATTCTTCCAGCAACGACCGCAGGGCTGAGATTGCGATGATTCTACATTAAAAATCTATCAAAAGCCGCATGAAGCGTCTTTCTTTAAAAAATTAATATCAAGTTTTATCAATTTTTATTTGCAGTAGAGACGCGCTTTAGCACGTCTCTACAAAACCTCAAGTATCCAACAACTGCAAAATCCGCGCTAGGGTAATCTCTACCCAGTCGAGACGGGAATCGAGATCGTAACCCAAGCCGTGGATTGCTTTTTCTAACAGATAGGCATCGAGTAGAACTTGTAACTCAGTTTTGGTCTTGGGTAAGAAAGAATCTTGAGAAGCGATCGCTAGATATGAATTAAGGAAAGCCGCACCGACGCAGGTAGACCAAAACTGCGCCCATTGCTCCATCACGGGTAAATTCTCCGCCCGGAGCATCCCGCTTTCAATTTCGTTGCGCAGCCCAACGTTAGCGGCGTAATGGAAAGACTGCAACATATTAGCAACATCTCTCAAGGGAGAGCGTTTAATGCGGCGATCGCTCAAACTGCGTCCCGATTCTCCCTCAAAATCTGCAATGATAAAGTCTTTGCCCGTATAAAGTACTTGCCCTAAATGGTAATCGCCATGACAGCGAGTCCGCATGGCAGTAATTTTTTGGTTCAAAATGAGTTGAAAGCGCCCCATAATTTGCTCTTGACGACTCAAGACCTCTTGGGCTAACTCTTGGGCGTGGGGTGTTAGCGTCTTCAAGCGCTGTCTGAGGGCAATGAGGACTTGTCCGGCAAGATTGCGGGCTTGTTGGTAGATAGAACGCTGGTAAAATGTCGAGAAAGGTTCTGGGATAAATCCAGAATTATCGCCATCAGCAGCCAGAGCAATGTGTAATTCTGCTGTCGATTGTCCCAAAATCTGGGTGCTATCTAGATAAGAACCAATTGTGCTATCGGCCAAGGAAAAAGGATCGGATGTGGACAATTCTTCCCCACTGCCTAGCACGAGTGCATAGCTATGCGCCCCTAGATGATTCCCCATATCCAGAAGATTCCCTCCAGGTATAGGTACTTCAGTCATCTGGGCATGTTGTGCTGTCACCAACTCAAAGTAGTCTCGCAGGCTATCAAGGGTATATTCCCAACCACTGCGGGTATCGCGGATGTATTCTTGCAATATCCCTACCGTGACTGGGGTTGCCGATGGACGGTGGTATTCGATCGCCCCTACCAACGGGGCAAAGTGTTGCAGGCGTTTTTTCTCGCCCAAAAAGCGACGAATTTCCAGATCTGGATTAATTCCTTCTTCCTGCTGGCGGAAGAGTTTGAGAACGAGATGATTGTTGGGGTTAGCACCATTAGCATCCAATCCCTCGTAGACAATAAAAGTCTTGCCCTGTTCTTGCTTCAATACTGTCGGTTCTAGGGGTTTTTTACCGTTGATACTAGCTTGGGGATAGAGATCGGTAGCGGTTGCCATGAGTTCCCCTGCCATACCTTTATACTGACGCTGACAGGCGATCGCTTCTACTAATGCGGCAAGAAAACTTTTATCTGCGGTTGCCTCAAATAATACGCCAAATTTATCTTTACCTTGCACCAACAAATTAGCAATGACAGCACCACGACTATCTGTTAAAGTCTGCGTGGCTTGTTCTCCCTCGGCATAAGCCAACAGCATCAGGTAAGTTTCTGGATCGCCTTGAATGTAGTCTACCTGTAACCAAACTACCCTGGCTTCGGTATTTTTGTATGGGATGGCAATAACTTCGGCAACTTGTACGGCTTGAATTATTCGAGTTTTTGGATTGAACCAAGAACAAGTATAGAGATATTCTGGTAGTAGAGCTTCTAGCCTGACTCTTAAATCGCGTTGGGCAAATACATTTTGCCATTTGCTATTTACAACTAATGTTGGTAAATCCGCTTGGGGTTTTGCTGGTTGGATTTCACTTGGCTTGGCAGTCAAGCTAAACCAATAAAAGGTATAAGGGCTAATACTAAGGAAGTAGGGCTGATCGCCAATTGCTGGAAACTCGGTGCGACCGAAAATTTCTACTGGAGTCGTGCCTTTAAAAGCTGTTAAATCCAGTTCTACTGTTTGCACGAAGCGAGATAGATTCGCCACGACTAGAATATGTTCGCCTTGGTAAGTGCGCGTAAAGGCAAGCACTTTACGGTTATCTGGATGCAATAATTCAAAACTACCGCGTCCGAAGGCTTGAAATCGCTTGCGGGTAGCAATCAAGCGTTTCATCCAATACCAAAGAGAATTGGTATTAGCCCGTTGCGCTTCGACGTTGATGGCGGCGTAGTGATATTCCGAGTCAATAATGACGGGCGAGTATAATTTTTGAGGATTAGCGCGGCTAAAACCAGCATTGCGATCGGAACTCCACTGCATCGGTGTCCGCACGCCATTGCGATCGCCAATATAGACATTATCTCCCATGCCAATCTCATCTCCGTAGTAAAGTACGGGCGTGCCAGGAAGAGAGAGTAACAGGCTATTGAGTAATTCAATTTGACGGCGATCGTTTCCGAGTAGAGGTGCAAGACGGCGACGAATCCCTAAATTCAGCCGCATTGCTGGATCGCGGGCGTAGACTCGATACATATAATCGCGGTCTTCATCCGTCACCATTTCTAGCGTTAGTTCGTCGTGGTTGCGCAGAAATAGCGCCCACTGACAGTTATCGGGAATCGTCGGCGTTTGTTGCAGAATATCGAAAATAGGAAAGCTATCTTCCATCCGCAGCGACATGAACAGGCGCGGCATCAGCGGAAAATGGAAGTTCATGTGACATTCATCTCCATCCCCGTAATATTCTGCCGCATCTTCGGGCCATTGGTTCGCCTCGGCTAACAACATTCGGTTAGGAAATTTGGCATCTACCCGTTGGCGGAGTTGTTTTAGAAACGCATGAGTTTCATCTAAATTCTCGCAGTTCGTTCCCTGCCGTTCGTAGAGATAAGGTACAGCATCCATCCGCAACCCATCTACACCCATACCCAGCCAAAAATCGAGGACGTCAAACACTGCTTCCCGCACGGCTGGATTATCGTAATTAATATCGGGCTGGTGAGAGTAAAAGCGATGCCAGTAGTAAGCTTTAGCTACTGGGTCCCATGCCCAGTTAGATGTCTCGAAATCTTGGAAGATAATCCGCGCCTCTTGGTATTTTTCCGGCGTGTCACTCCAAACGTAAAAATCTCGTTCTGGACTATTTTTGGGGGCGCGTCTCGCTCTTTGAAACCAAGGATGTTGGTCGGAAGTATGATTGACGATTAATTCTATGATGACGCGAATGCCCCGTTGGTGGGCGGCTTGCAAAAATTCGCGAAAATCGTCTAAATTGCCATAGATTGAATTAACGTTTTTGTAGTCGGCAATATCATAGCCATCATCTCTGAGTGGTGAGGGAAAGAATGGTAGTATCCAAACTGCGGTAACGCCTAAGTCTTGGAGGTAGTCGAGTTTTTCCGTCAGCCCCCGAAAGTCACCGATTCCATCGCTATTACTATCGGCAAAGGCGCGTACTGGCACTTCGTAAATGATGGCATCTTTGAACCAAAGGGGGTCATCTTTTAATACGTACTGCATGTTCTGGCTAGTTGTATTCCCAAAAACCACTGTTTCAAGTTATTGAGTCTAGCGCGATTTCGACAAGTACCCTGAGAGGGAAATTGAGCATTGAGACAGGTTTTGTGTAGAGGTGGGTTTTGCCCGTAAACTTGTAACTACAACCAAAACTCTATTTGCTCAACCTGCCTTCTGATTGCGATCGCACGTCGGGGCGGATTTTGAATCAAAATCTGTACCTGGGATGGCGCGATCGGGTGGGTTTTGTTTGAAAATTTTCTGCTGAGGTTGTTGACGTATTTGCTAAACCCGCCCCTACAGATGGCTGGGATCGTCTGGGTGCAGTTTATCCAGATACTATGACATGGGATTATTATCGATGTAGGCACGAATTCGCTCTAATGATTCTTCGTTACGAATGATATGTTCGTAATAGCTACGCTGCCAGACTGGAACCTTTGATACTCCTCGAATTTTATTAATTTGGCGGGCAGAAAATGTTTTGAATCCCCGAATAATTTCGGGCACGGCGCGACATTTGGCGTGATTTTGATTATTTACCAAGGTGGATTGTGTTTCAGTTATCCCCGTAGGGACGGGTTTAGCAGACAGAATATCGGTTCCGGTAGAGGACATTGGGTCAAAACCCGCCCTCCGAGAGCAATCGCCGTAAAGAATTAAAATCCCGTGTAGATGATTTGGCATAACCACAAAGGCATCTAGATAAAGATTTAAATGATGTTTGGACAAATTCATCCAATGCGATCGCACAACCTCACCCAACCGATTTAGTTGCATCACTCCATCAGTAATTTCTCCAAATAGACATTCTCGTTGATGGGTACATATAGTAATAAAGTAAGCTCCAGAAACAGAATAATCATAATTCTGCAATCGAATTGAATGGCAATTGTATTTGGTCGGAGCGTATTTCACAATAGGGGAAACCTAATATCTATATTTAATAGAATTCCCCAAGCATGTCTACGATTTGCGATCGCACTACCAACTGTACTTGGGATGGTGCGATTGGGCGGGTTTTGGATGAAGATTTTCAGTGACGGTGGTTGACATATCTGCTAAACCCGCCCCAACTTCATTTTCTACCCCTAGCAGCATGAAAAACAGACAATAACGCGCTATCTTCTATCCTGGTTCACCTCAAATATTCTTATGACATTCCAACGTGCTAGCGGCATCTTGTTGCATCCTACCTGTCTTCCCAGCCCATATGGAATTGGCGATTTAGGAAAATCGGCTTACGAGTTTATCGATTTCCTAGCTAGAAGCGGACAAAAGTTGTGGCAAGTTCTGCCCTTGGGGCCAACGGGATACGAGCATTCTCCCTATATCATGAACTTCAGTACCTTTGCTGCTAATCCCTTATTAATTAGTCTCGACTTGCTAGCAGAAGAAGGATTGTTAAATGCAGCAGAAGTCGCTCCATTACAAGATGAAGATCCCAATCGAGTTAACTTCGATCGCGTCATTCCGCACAAAACTCAATTTCTCAAAATTGCTTTTGAAAACTTTCAAAAATCTACCGAGCGTCAAAATTCAGATTATGAAGAATTTTGTCATTCACAATCTTACTGGTTGGATGACTACGTTCTTTTCATCTCACTATTAGAGGCAAATGAAGGCAAAAGCTGGAATTATTGGGAGCGAGCGATCGCGCGTCGGAAACCAGAGGCATTGCCAGCAGCAAGAGACTCTTTAAAAGACAGTATTGCTTATCATAAATTCGTTCAATTCAAGTTTTTCGAGCAGTGGAAACAACTGCGGAAATACGCCAATGACAAAAATATTCAAATTGTCGGCGATATCTCAATTTATGTTTGTCACAATAGCTCTGATGTATGGTCGAGTCCAGAAATATTCAAATTAGATCCGCAAACTTTTGAACCTACATATATTGCTGGCGTTCCCCCAGATTATTTCAGCGCCACAGGACAATTATGGGGCAATCCCGTTTACAACTGGGAGAAATTGCAACAAACAAACTTTGCTTGGTGGATTCAACGCTTTCAAGCCACATTAGAATATGTCGATATCGTCCGCGTCGATCATTTTCGCGGTTTTGAAGCATATTGGCAAGTGCCGGCAGGGGAAGAAACTGCAATTAATGGCGAGTGGATTAAAGCCCCAGGAGTAGAATTTTTTGAAACTTTAGGTAATGCTTTAGGCAGTTTGCCAATTATGGCAGAAGACTTAGGTATTATCACCCCAGAAGTCGAAGAATTACGCGATCGCTTCCAATTTCCAGGCATGAGAATTTTACAATTTGCCTTTGGCGACGACTCGAATAATGCCTATTTACCCCACAACTACGTTCGTAACAGCGTCGTTTATCCTGGCACTCATGACAACGATACGGCGATCGGTTGGTGGAATAAAGCCAGCGATAAAGAAAAGCAATTCGTCGCAAAATATTTAGGTTACAAATCTGTTGCAGAGATAACAGAAATTAACTGGGAATTCATCCAACTAGCTTTAGCCTCAGTTGCAGACTTAGCCATTCTGCCTTTACAAGACATTTTAGGCTTAGACGATCGCGCCCGCATGAACGATCCCAGCGTCAACGCAGGTAACTGGCGCTGGCGTTACGAAAGTTCCGAAATGCTAACACCTCAATTATGCGATCGCCTGTTGGAAATGACGCAAATTTATAGTCGTTGATTCGGGAGTCGGGAGTCGGGAAAAGAGAGCAGAGGAGCAGAGGAAGCAGAGGAAGCGAGGGAGAAAAGTTATTGATAACCGGTCACTGGTCACTGTTCGCTGGTCACTGATAACTGACTCCCCACCTTTAGGTTGATGAATATCCTTTCTAGGTCGATCAAACTGTCGGTATGCCCTCGTCTGAAAATGACAGCGACAGGAAGATAGGGCTGTAAGTAAAAAGTTTTAGACGACGAGAGAGAAAACCATATGCCACGACCGATAAAAGATTCAGTCATTGCGATTACAGGTGCATCGGGTGGAATCGGACGTGCAACTGCCCTTGAGTTTGCCAAACAAGGCGCAACATTACTACTAGCAGCAAGAAGGGAGAATATTTTACAGGGACTTGCCCAGGAATGCGATCGCTTGGGCGGACAGGCAATAGCCGTACCAACTGACGTAACCGACGAGGAAGCGGTCAAAGCCTTGGCACGTCGCGCTGTAGAAACTTTTGGACGGCTTGATGTCTGGATAAATAATGCCGCCGTCACATTATTTGCCCGTTTTGAGGAAGCACCTTCTGAAGTCTTTCGGCGAGTGATTGAGACAAACGTGTTTGGATACGTTCACGGGGCGCGCGCTGCACTCCCCTATTTTCGCGAACAAGGTAGCGGCATTTTAATCAACGTTGACTCGGTTGTAGGGGCAGCACCGCAACCTTATACCAGTGCGTATGTCATGAGTAAATTTGCGATTCGCGGACTCGCTGGCAGTCTGCGGATGGAATTGAACTTAGACCAAGCACCCGACATTCACGTTTGCACGGTGATGCCAGCGACAATTGACACGCCATTATTCAACCATGCAGCCAATTACACTGGTCGCCAGCCCAAGGCAATGAACCCAGTATATTCCGCCGAACATGTCGCAGAGGCGATCGTAGGGTTGGTAGAAAGACCACAGCGAGAAATCATCGTCGGTCAAGCAGGTTATTTAATGGTGGCACAAAATTCACTTGCTCCCGACCTTTACGAGCGGACGATGGCGCAACAGGTTGACAGCGATCACCTCAAAGACCAACCCGCCGCAGCAACACCAGGTAACTTATTCGAGCCAGCACCAGATTATCCTACCGTTAGCGGTGGTTGGCGACACACGGGAGAACCTTTAGAAGAAGTTTTACGGATTGCTAAGCGGACAGCACAGGGGCTTGGCGTACCGATTTATTAATCGTTGGTAGTTGGGTGACAGTTGACAGTTGACGGTTGACGGTTGTTGCCCCTAGTCTCCTAGTCTCCCCTGCTCTCTTCCCCGATTCCCAACTCCCGACGTCCCAACTCCCGAAATCTCATGAACAAGGGAAAATTAGACAGCTTCTATACTGCTGTAAATGGCATTTCCATGCACGCCCGCGTCTCGGCAGAGGCACTGCCAAAAGATGCTTCTGTGGTGATTTTGGTACACGGATTGGTGGTTTCGAGCCGCCATATGATTCCTACTGCCGAATTACTCGCCCCTGATTACAAAGTATACGCTCCTGACTTACCTGGTTACGGCGAGAGCGACAAACCATTAGGGATCTTAGAACTGTCTGAATTAGCTGATGCTTTGTGCCGCTGGATGGATGCTGTAGGGCTTGAGAAGGCAACGATGCTCGGTAACTCTTTCGGTTGCCAAATCATCGTAGAGTTTGCCGTGCGCTATCCAACACGGATCGATCGCGCCATCCTTCAGGGTCCAACGACCGATCGTCACGCCCGTACTTTACCACAGCAGTTGTTCCGTTTCCTCCTTGATTCGCCCAACGAAGACCCAAAGCTAGGTGCGATCGTATCCTACGATTACTGGCTGGCTGGTCTACCGCGCATTGTCCGTACAATTCAAATTTGTCTGGAAGACCGAATTGAGGAAAAACTGCCCTACGTGTGCGTTCCCACTCTCGTCGTGCGCGGCAAATTAGATCCTCTCGTACCGCAGAAATGGGCAGAGGAAGTTACCAGTCTCTTACCACAGGGAAAATTAGCTGTCATTCCAGGTGTAGGACATACTCCCAATTACAGCGCCCCTTTAGAACTCGCGCGCGTGGCTAAAGGATTTATTCATGCTACGGAACCAGATCTAGATGGCAAAGGAAAGTCACATGCAAACACTCTTCAATAATTTGACTGCTGGAATGGCAAAGATAGGTCTAGCCCCGCCTTATGTTGCTAATTTCGATTCTGGTTCGGCAATGCTACGAGCTACATCTGCCTATTTGCGCGGCGAAGATTTTCCTGGCATGGGTACTACTCCGCCTGCTGCTGAACCGATCGCAGACGTAATTAATAAACTACCTCGTCTGGCTCAAGAAGTCGTTTATACCCTTGGCAGTGCAGGTGAAGCAATTCCAGCAAATTTATTGGGGGGTGTCAATGCCGAAGCTGTGGCTGAATGGATGGTACGGCAATATCCCCAACGGGAATATCCAGCAGTGGCGATTGGTTCTGCCAGTGGCGCGTTGGTTCATCTATGTGCGGCTTTGGGTATGCCTTGGCTGCCGCAAACTTTTATGATCCCCGTCCTGTATCCCGAAATTCATCCCGACGATCCTAAAAAGGCGATGGAGTGGGGTAGACAGCACGCCCAGGCGCTACTCGATGCTAACCCCCAGCTCCAGTTACACCACATGTACGATCCGAACCAAGATCGCCTAACACTCAGGGGAATGAACTATTTCCGCGTCAAGCGTTTGCTTTTAGGTGCGGCATACAAAAATTTTCTAGAAAAAAACCTACCTCCAGGGGGAACGGTCTTTATTGTAGAGTGCCAGCGGACGTGGCCCACCACTCAAGTTGGCGATCGCCATATCTTTCAATTTGGGGCTCTGGGTGGAGCGACAGAAGCAGACTTTTTCCAAGGTAGCGATCGCGTGGCTGAATATTTAGAGCGTTACGCCTCTCCCTACCGTCAGTGGGACGCACCTACTCCAACCGGAGAAAGCCCAGAAGCAGAATGGGGCTTTGAGCCTGCTTTGAGAGCAGACATAGAAGATTTTGCCCGCGAAAAGGGCTATCAAATTCGCCGGATTGTATTTCAGGAACCAGAGCATCTCAGCCCCTTTGTTGCCGAACTTTATCGTTGGTGGTATGGGGAACGCGGCATTCCCACCAATAAACTCCTGATCGAGTCCTTCATTCTACTCGAACCTCAGTGGACGCTGCGAACGGGTTCCGTACCGTTCTGGATGAAATTTAATATGGAACCTTCTTTGAATTGGATAGAAAAATACCTGGAAAGCTGCGATCCCTATGATGAAATCTACCTAATTCTCTTTTCTAATGGCGTGGATGCCGTTGGTTTACCATCGATTTCTCGCTGGCGAACCATTTTCAACTATGCCCGCAAGCGGGGTGAATTTATTGGCATGGATGAAGATAAATTTCCCCGTAACTTTGCCACGCTAATTCGTTACTACACTGATTTACAAAGACAGATTCCCTCTCGCTATCCCCTACCTGGAGCGTTGACTCTAGAACAGCTAGACAAATTTATTCAAGCAACAGGCGATCGCTTTCCGGTGCAGTGGGAACAGTTATCAGAAGAAAGTGAGTAGTGAGTGGTGCGTGTTAACTGGTCGCTGATAACCGATCGCTGACAACTGATTCCTGACAACTGATTCCTGCCTAGGATAGATAGCCAAGCAAATTTGGAGTCGGTACTGTGTTGAGATAGACTCTTCCAAAAGTAGGAAAAACTTTTTAGTCAGATTTCCTACGCTCGTCACTCACCACTTAATACTTGACACGCAGCCAAACCTATGTATGTCGCACTCTGGCCTGGCAATGTCTATCCTTTAGGTTCCTGTTGGGACGGCAAAGGTACGAACTTCACTTTATTTTCGGAAAATGCTACAGGTGTAGAGCTGTGCTTGTTCGATCGGGAAGATAAAGAAACCCGCGTACAGCTAACAGAAGTTAGTAACTTCGTCTGGCATGGCTACATACCAGGTATAGGACCAGGTCAACGGTATGGGTATAGAGTGCATGGACCCTACGCACCCCAAGAGGGACATCGCTTCAACCCCAGTAAACTGTTGATCGATCCCTATGCAAAAGCGATCGCGGGGGAAGTTGGCAATGGACCAGAATTATATGGCTACTCTTGGGAGTCTGAAGAAGCCGACTTGTCGTTTTCCGATTTAGATAGCGCCTCGTTAATGCCGAAATCGGTTGTTGTCGATCAAAGCTTCGATTGGGAAGACGATAAACTCCTGCGTACCCCTTGGCACGAAACGATTATCTACGAAACTCACGTTAAAGGTTTCACTAAATTACACCCCGATATTCCCGAAGAACTACGCGGTACTTATGCAGGAATGGCACACCCAGCCGCGATCGAGCACTTGCAACGCCTGGGCATCAGCGCAGTTGAATTAATGCCCGTGCATCACTTCCTTTCTATCCCAGGACATTTGGCTGACAAAGGATTGAGAAACTACTGGGGATACGATTCGATCAATTATTTCGCGCCTCACTCCGAATACAGCTCTACTGGCACTTTAGGGGAGCAGGTGACGGAGTTTAAGGAAATGGTCAAAGCTTTGCACCGTGCTGGAATTGAAGTCATTCTAGACGTAGTGTACAACCACACGGGTGAAGGTAACCACATGGGTCCCACCCTATCGATGCGGGGAATTGACAACGCCAACTATTACCGCTTGGTAGACGGCGATCCGCGCTACTACATGGACTTTACAGGCTGCGGTAACTCTCTCAACGTGCGCCATGCCCAAGTTTTGAAACTAATCATGGATAGCTTGCGCTATTGGGTGACGGAAATGCACGTTGACGGCTTCCGCTTTGACCTCGCCTCAGCCTTGGCAAGAGAACTGTATGAAGTGGATCGCCTGTCAGCATTCTTTGACATCATCCACCAAGATCCGACGATCGCCGACGTAAAATTAATTGCCGAACCTTGGGACATTGGTACGGGTGGTTATCAAGTCGGTAACTTCCCCGTTCTCTGGTCGGAGTGGAACGGAAAATATCGCGATACGGCGCGAGATTTCTGGCGCGGAGAAGATGAGACTTTGGGAGAATTTGCTTATCGACTAACGGGTAGCCCCGATCTCTACTATCAAGAGAACGGACGGCGACCGAATGCTAGCATTAACTTCATCACCGCCCATGACGGTTTTACGCTCAACGATCTCGTCAGCTATAACGAAAAACACAACGAAGCTAACGGCGAAGATAGCCGCGACGGAGAAAGTCACAATCGTTCTTGGAACTGCGGCGCAGAAGGCGAGACAGACGACCCAGAAGTTTTGCAGTTACGGGAACGCCAGCGGCGAAACTTCCTCGCTACCCTCATGCTGTCACAAGGTATCCCTATGATGCTTGGGGGTGATGAAATGGGTCGGACGCAGGGCGGAAACAATAACGGTTACTGCCAAGACAGCAAAGTTTCTTGGTTTAATTGGGACTTGGTACAAGGAAATACAGATTTACTAGATTTTACTCGCGAGTTGATCTATTTCCGTCGCCAGCACCCCGTATTTCGCCGCCGCAAGTGGTTCCAAGGTCAAGCCATTCACGGTTCTGGTGTCAGCGATATCATGTGGTTCAATCCTGACGGTAGCGAGATGAGTCAGGAACAGTGGGAAGTGGGATACGCCAAGTCAATGGGCGTGTTTTTAAATGGAAATATGATTCCTAGCCCTGGGAAACACGGCGAACGCATCAGCGACGATAGTTTTCTCCTATTCTTCAACGCCCACTATGAAACTCTTGAATTCAGCTTGCCGCAGGGAATGCAAGATAAACAGTGGATATTAGTTATCGATACTAAAGAACCGCGCTTTATTCAAGAAGAACGCATCTATACAGCCGATCGCACCGTCCCAGTTACAGCGCGATCGCTCGTTTTGTTGCGTCAGATGGTTTAAGCAGTGGCTAGTGATTAGTAACTGGTGACTAGAGAAGAGTCTAGCCACTAGCCACCAGTCACTCACAAATGACAAATGACAAATGACAAATTATGAAAATTGGTGCTAACTACTTAGGCAGCGATCGCTGTGAATTTATTGTCTGGGGACCGAATCTAGATTCGCTTGGCGTTCAAATTGTCTCCCCTCAAGAACGCTTTTTGCCAATGGAAAAGCAGGATGGTGGTTACTGGAAAGTTACTGCGGATAATATTCCCCCAGGTACGCAGTATCTTTTGGAATTAAATGGAGGTGAAACTCGCCCCGATCCCGCTTCCTATTTTCAACCCAATGGCGTACATAAGCCTTCTCAGGTAATCAGTCATGAATTTACTTGGAACGACGGCGAGTGGACTGGCGTACCGCTAGAGTCGATGATTATCTACGAATTACACGTCGGTACGTTTACTCCAGAGGGAACTTTTAAAGCGATCGTTCCCCGCTTGGAAGATTTAAAAGAGTTGGGAGTCAATGCGATCGAAATTATGCCGATCGCGCAATTTCCTGGCAATATTCCCCCAGATGGGAGTTGTGCCTATCGCAACTGGGGCTACGATGGAGTTTACCCGTTTGCTGTCCAAAATTCCTACGGTACTCCTGAAGAGTTAAAACAATTGGTTGCAGCTTGTCACCAACAAGGAATTTCGGTCATTCTCGATGTGGTCTACAACCACTTTGGACCCGAGGGAAATTACACCAGCAATTTTGCTCCTTATTTTACTCAAACCTACCGCACTCCTTGGGGCAGCGCGATTAATTTTGATGATGCCCACAGTCATGACGTGCGCCACTTTTTTCTCGAAAATGCCCTCTATTGGCTGCGAGAATTTCATATTGATGGGCTACGATTGGATGCAGTTCACGCAATTTATGACTTGGGGGCAAAACACTTTTTAGCAGAGTTGGCAGAAAAAGTTCAAGAATTTTCCGAACAACAAGATAGAAAGTATTACTTAATTGCTGAAAGCGATCTTAATGATGTAAAAATTATTCGTCCGAGAGAAGTAGGTGGATACGAACTCGATGCGCAGTGGAGCGATGATTTTCACCATGCTTTACATGCATTATTAACAGGCGATCGCGACGGTTATTATCAAGACTTTGGTAAATGCGAAGACTTGGCAAAAGCTTATCGCGATACCTTTGTTTATGACTGGAAATATGCGCCCCATCGTCAGAGATTTCACGGTAATTCTGCTCGCGATCGCACTGACTTATCTCAATTTGTCGTTTGCATCCAAAATCACGACCAGATTGGCAACCAACTTTTAGGAGAAAGGCTATCAAAACTCATATCTTTTGATGCCCTTAAACTTGCTGCTGGCGCGGTAATTCTTTCACCTTATATTCCCCTGTTATTCATGGGTGAAGAGTATGCCGAAGCTGCACCCTTTACATACTTTGTCAGCCACTCTGACCCAGACCTAATTAAAGCAGTACGCGAGGGAAGAAAACAAGAATTTGCTGCCTTTCACGCCGTAGGAGATCCACCCGATCCAGAATCTTCTCAAACTTTTCTCAAGTGTAAAATAAACTGGGAGAAGCGTAAAGAAGGCAAACATCAAGTTATTTGGTCTTGGTATCAAAAATTGATTCAACTCCGCAATACTATTCCTGCTTTAATTAAAAAAGAAAGAGACAGTATAGAGGCAGGTGCAGATGAAGCACAAAAAATTGTCTGGTGGCGGCGATGGAGTGACGATCGTCAGCTTCTTTGCCTGATGAACTTCAACCAAAATGATGCCAGCCTCAAGCTAGAACTTAGCCAAGTGAATTGGCAAAAAATTCTCGATTCTGCTGATGAAAAGTGGCAAGGTTCCGGTACTATTGCACCAGAGAAAGTAACATCAGGTGAAGAAATAAAACTGCGATCGCACAACTTCGTACTTTACGAAAAAATTTAAAATTGGTCATTAGTCATTGGTTATTGGTCATTTGTGAGTAGCAATCGAGCTAACTAATAAATAACTCTTGTCTCTTCAAGTTTGACTTTTGACTTTTGACTTTTGACTTATCCCTAACCCCTAATCCCCAACCCCTAACCCCTTTCATGCGTATCCCCACAGCTACCTACCGCATTCAATTCAATTCAGAATTTACATTTGAGGCTGCCAAAAAAATTACCCCGTATTTATCAGCTTTGGGAATTTCCGATCTCTATGCTTCACCTATATTTAAAGCTAGAGCTGGAAGTACTCACGGTTACGATGTTGTCGATCCGACTCAACTAAATCCCGAACTTGGAACTGAAGCAGATTTTGACGCTTTAATTGCCGAAATTCAACAGTATCAATTAGGCTGGTTGCAAGATATCGTCCCTAATCACATGGCTTATGACAGCCAAAATTTGTGGCTGATGGACGTATTAGAAAATGGTTCTGATTCAGCCTATGTCGAATATTTTGATATCTCTTGGAATGCTCCATTTACTGATAATAAAGAACCAATCTTAGCGCCAATGCTAGGAAATTTCTATGGAGAATCTTTAGAAAATGGAGAAATTCAACTCAAATACGAACAAGGTGGTTTAACTGTAAATTATTACAACTTAAGTCTGCCTTTAAAGCTAGAATCATATGCTACTTTTTTAACCTATAATCTGGGTAAATTAGCTAGAACTCTAGGTAGAAGACACCCAGATTTTGTTAAATTGCTGGCAATTCTTTACATTCTCAAAAACATTTCTGCTGATGTTGTAGGTAAACAAAGAAGACAAGATCAGACAGAGTTTGTTAGAGGCTTGCTTTGGGAACTATATATAGGTAATCCTGAAGTCAAAGCTTTCATCGATGAAAATATTAAAATTTTTAATGGAGAACCAGGAAATCCTGAGAGTTTTAATCTTTTAGACAAGTTACTTTCAGAACAATTCTTTCGACTTTCTTACTGGAAAGTAGGTGCAGAAGAGATTAACTATAGAAGATTTTTTACAGTTAACGAACTAATCTCAGTTAAAGTAGAAGAACTTAAAGTCTTCAACAATACTCACGAACTCATTGCCAAATTAGTTGGCGAAGGTAAGTTTACAGGTTTGAGAATCGATCACATTGACGGTCTTTACGATCCGACTCAATACCTAGAAAGACTGCGAGAGAAAACAGGCGACACATATATTACCGTCGAAAAGATTTTGCAAATTGGGGAAGATATACCTAATTACTGGCAAATTCAGGGGACTTCTGGCTACGATTATCTCAATTATGCGAACGGAATTTTCTGTCAAAAAGCAAATCGAGATAAGTTCGACGAAATTTATCGAAGTTTAACCGGATTTAGAACGAGTTTTCCTGAGGTTGTAGCTGAGAAAAAGCATTTAATCATCGATAAAAATCTAGCAGGTGATATTGATAACCTGAGCGTCTTGTTGAAGAAGATCGCGGGTAGATATCGCTATGGCAATGATTTTACCCTGAATGGCTTAAAACGCGCGATCGCAGAAGTTCTTACCCGTTTTCCTATCTATTGTACTTACATCAACGCCGCCGGAATTTCCGAACAGGATCGGAAATACATTCAAGAGGTCATTCAAGCTGCAAAAGATAGCACGCCTCTATTACTAAACGAACTCAACTTTATCGAGAAATTACTTTTACTAGAATACGAACCCTCTCTGACGCAAGCCGAGAAAGATCAGTGGTTATATTTTGTCATGCGGATGCAACAATATACAGGACCGCTAATGGCAAAAGGTGTAGAAGATACAGCTTTATATGTCTTTTACCGTTTACTTTCTTTAAATGAAGTTGGTGGCGAACCAGACCATTTCGGTATCGATTTATCTGAGTTCCATAGCTTTAACCAACATCGCAATCAGACATGGACTCATGCTATGAGTGCAACTTCAACTCACGATACCAAACGGGGTGAAGATGTGAGAGCGAGAATTAACGTGCTTTCAGAAATTCCTGACGAATGGCAACAACAAGTTCGCAGTTGGATGGAATTAAATCGCTCTTACAAAACACAACATAAAAATTCAATTTTTCCCGATCGCAATGATGAATACGCATTTTATCAAACTTTAGTAGGTGCGTATCCCTTTGCAGAAAATGAGATAGATGGTTTTAGCGATCGCGTCAAAGAATATATGCTAAAGGCAATCCGCGAAGCTAAAGTTTACACTGCTTGGCTGCGGCAAAACATGACTTATGAAGATGCTTGTACTAGTTTTGTTGAAACAGTGTTAAGCCAGTCGGACAACAATCAATTTCTGAAAGAAGTTGTACCATTCCAGCAAAAAATTGCTTACTATGGAATCTTTAATTCTCTGTCTCAAACCCTGCTAAAAATTGTTTCTCCTGGGGTTCCAGACTTTTACCAAGGAACGGAACTATGGGATTTAAGTTTAGTCGATCCCGATAACCGTCGTCCAGTTGATTTCGAGCAGAGAAACTCCTACTTATCAGAAATAAAAGAGAAACTTACTGCGAATATTTCTGCACTAATTTCCGAACTACTAACTACAAAAGAAGATGGCAAAATCAAGTTGTTTCTGACACATCAAGCTTTGAAAGCTAGAACACAGTATCTAGAGGTTTTCCAACAAGGAGAATACAAACCTCTAGAAGTTAGCGGCAAGTACGAAGAAAATATTGTGGCTTTTGCACGCAGTTTTGAAAATACAACAGCCATCGCGATCGCGCCTCGTTTTTTAACTAGTTTAATTCAACCAGGCGAGTATCCATTTGGCGAAGTTTGGCAAGATACTTGTATTCATCTGCCTGCTGGAACAGCTTCAAAGTGGGAAGATACAATTACGAATCAGACGATGCAAACTGATGGTAAATTGTACATTCGTGACACGTTGAAAGAGTTTCCTGTATCCCTGTTAGTTGGGCAAAAACAACATTAGAGCGATTATAAATCGCGGCTACACAGACAAAGCCTCCCTCCCCAGGCTGATATGGCAATTTTCATTAGAAGCAAGCGTGGGCAATGCCCACCTTACAATAAAAGCACCTGTTGTTTGTAAATAATTGAGAATTGGCATTATTCCCCTTTTTTAAGAGGGGTTAGGAGAAATCGATTTCTAAAACTTCAAATCTATAACTCCTGGGAAAATCTCAAAATTTCTCTAGCCAACTCGCAAAAGCCTTGTCCTTCTCTTGCTTTTGTGATGTAAGCAGGCTGATAATTTAACCGAGCTACATACTCAAGCGCATTTGCAACTCCAACAGAAAAAGGGAAATACTGAGGATTAAATAAACTTTCATCATTAGGACTGTCGCCAACAGTCAATACTTGTTCTGGCTGATATTTCAAGTGTTCTTGTAACACCTGCATTAAGCCAGTTGCTTTATCTTGATTCAGTGGCTTAATATGGCATTGAACGTTACTGTAAGTGAACCCCCAACCCGTCTCTTGACAAATATTGCTCAACCGATCTAATTCTTCTAAACTTAATCCCTGTATGTCAAACGTCCAGTCAGTAATCCGAAAGCGATTGTCACTCGACTCGCAAATTTGAGGAAAACATTGTTGGAGTTTTTGGAAAATCGCTGCTAATTCTGTTCGATATTCTAATCGATCGGAGATAGGTGTAAGCGCAATCGCATCTTCATTTCCCTTCCGATAAAACAAACCACCGTTTTCCGCGATCGCGCCTGCAATTGGTAAGTAATTTACTAATCCACTCACCCATCCAGCCGAACGTCCAGTTACAATCAACACTTGTAGATTTGCTTTAGCTAACTCCTCAAATATTAGCAACAAATCCGACGTGAATTTTCCACTTTGCGTCAGTGTTCCATCCATGTCAGTAGCAATTATCTGAATATTTTTTAGAAAATCGCTGTTATTTTCTAGTGAATTAAAATACATAAATAACTAACCAATAAATTGAGACTTCTTGCATTTTCAAAATCCACCACCATTTTTCATCCCCATCTTTACCTTGAATTAACGTGAGTTCAACGGGGAAGAAATTAGCCAAAAAGTATGGAACGATTGTATCGCGCTTGGAGATTACCCAAAGATTCTGTGAGGTAGACGATTTTTGTCAGGAGTTTGAGCGTTGGGAGCGCATTACGGTTTCAAGTTGCACAAGCGTCTATATTTCTAAACTTGTATAGCTAGTAAAATTGATTGAAGAGATCGCGCATTATCTTCTGCAAGTGCTAATCTTTCCAGACACGCGCAGAGCGCGCTCATAGCTTCCTTTTTTCCTCCAAGCTTCTATTCGCTTGTTAAATTCTCGTATGACTGAAGCATTGCCGCAACCAACATCAAACACAGTTCCCCTACCCGCTAATGAAGCAGAACGATTAGCAGCGTTGCGGCGATATAACATTCTCGATACTCCGCCTGAAACAGCGTTCGATCGCATTACCTCATTGGCAGCGCGTCTGTTTGACGTGCCGATTGCCTTGGTTTCCCTGGTGGATGATTCGCGAGCCTGGTTCAAGTCTTGCTATGGCTTCGAGCCGCGTCAAGTCCAACGAGATGCCACCATCTGTAGCTTTGCCTTATTGTATGATGATGTTTTGGTTGTTCCCGATGCCCGACAAGACGAGCGCTTCACCTGCAATCCATTCGTGCTAAGCGAACCAGGATTGCGCTTCTATGCGGGTGCGCCCTTACTAACAAAGGATGGCTTTAACCTGGGGACTCTCTGCTTGCTAGACATGAAGCCGCGCAGCGCCTTGACAGACGAGGAAAAAGCAACGCTGAGCGACTTGGCAGCTATGGTAATAGACGAATTAGAGCTACGGCTGGCAGCGCAGCAAATTGCCCAAACTGATGCTGCCTTGCTGGAGATGACTCAGGGTGTTGCTACCGTGACTGGCGAAGCGTTTTTCAACGCTTTGGTACAACACTTCACGAAAATCTTAGGAGTCGAGTACGCTTACATCGGTCTGCTCGTTCGCGAGGAAGCAGAAGCAGTGAAAATGATCGCCGTCTGTACCAAAGGTGAGATCGTTGACAACTTTACTTACTTGCTGCGCGATACTCCCTGTCAAGAGGCGATCCGGCAGCGAAAATTGTGCTGTTATCCCAGTAAAGTACAAGCCTTGTTTCCCAATGCCCCCCTTCTAGAACCCCTAAACGTGGAAAGCTATGCGGCAATTCCGTTCTTCGACTCCATAGGAACTCCGCTCGGATTGCTAGGGGTGATGGATGCTAAACCTCTAGAAAAAATCCATGTGGTAGAATCTCTGCTTGCCATTTTTGCCCTGCGAACCGCTACTGAACTAGAACGACAGCAAACCGAGAGCGCGCGACAACAGGCACAAAACCAGTTGGAGAATCTAGTCGAGCAGCGCACCGCCCAGCTGTCAAGAACTAATGAATTACTCCGCATAGAAATTACCGAGCGAAAGCAAGCCAAAGCAGCGCTGCAACAAGAACAGGAGTTGCTCAAGGCACTGCTCGATCGCGTGCAGGCAGGTATCGTGGCGTGTAATGCCGAGGGCATTTTAACTCTATTTAATCGGGCAGCACGAGAATTTCATGGCTTGCCAGAGCAACCGCTGCCGCCGGAGCAATGGGCAGACTACTACGATCTCTATCTCCCAGACGGCAAAACGCGGATGTCTAAAGAAGAGATTCCCTTGTTTCGAGCCTTGCAGGGACAGATCGTTGACAATGTGGAAATGACGATTGCACCCAAACAGGGAAAGGCACGGACGCTGCTAGCCAGCGGACGAGCGATCGCAGATGCTCAGGGTAAGAAACAAGGTGCAGTCGTCGTTATGCACGACATTACAGAACGCAAACAAGCCGAAGCCGAACTATTGATTTCCGATACAGCTTTACAGCAAATGCCCGATGCTATCTTGTTGATCGATCTGGAGGGCAAGATTCAACGCTGGCTGGGCAATGCCGAGCAGATCTTTGGTTACACGGCAGTGGAGGCGATCGGCAGATCGGTCAGCTTTCTCTATCATCCAGAGCTCGAACCAGCGATGACTGCCCAGATACTTCAGTCGATTCAGGAAACTGGAGCATTTTATGGCGAAATTCCCTGTCGGCGAAAAGATGGCTCGGCAGTGCCGATCGAAACGACAGCAAAAACAGTATACGACAAAGCAGGGAACCCCGTTTTTATTATTAGCATTAACAAAGATATTACAGAACGCCAGCAGGCAGAAGCCGAACGCGCCCAATTGATTCGGGAGCAAACTGCCCGTCGGGAAGCAGAAGCGGCAAACCGAGTCAAAGATGAGTTTTTAGCCGTCCTGTCTCACGAGCTGCGAACGCCGCTTAACCCAATTTTGGGCTGGACAAAACTCCTGCGCAGTCATAACTTGGAGCCAGCGAAAGCAGATCTAGCGCTAGAAACGATCGAGCGCAATGCCAAACTGCAAGTACAGCTGATTGAAGATTTACTCGATATTTCGCGAATTCTTCAGGGCAAGCTGCACCTGAGTGCGGCTACTGTCGATTTGGCTGAAATTATTCAAGCTGCGATTGAAACCGTGCGTCTATCGGCGATCGCCAAATCAATCGAAATTCGGTTCGAGCGCCATGAAATTCCCTGTATCCCGATTCAAGTTTCAGGAGATGCAGGTCGTCTCCAACAGGTAATGTGGAATTTGCTATCGAACGCGATCAAGTTCACCCCCAACGGTGGACGAGTCGAAGTGAGGCTAAGTAGAGGGAGCAGGGAGCAGGGAGCAGAGGAGAATAAAAACCAACTACCAACTACCAACTACCCATTACCCATTACCCACTACGTCTTAATTCAGGTGAGCGATACAGGCAAGGGCATTGAGCCTGGTTTTTTACCCTATGTATTTGACTATTTTCGTCAGGCAGATAGTACAATAACTCGCAAGTTTGGCGGCTTAGGGTTGGGACTGGCGATCGTCCGCCACTTAGTCGAATTACATGGTGGAACAGTTGAGGCAGAAAGCCCTGGTGAGGGGCAAGGGTCTACTTTTACAGTCAGGCTACCGCTGATGCAGGCAGTCGCGAGCGACGATCGAGCGATCGCTAATTCCTTGGTTGCTACTCATACTGCACCGCTTGCAGATATGCACGTTCTGCTCGTAGATGATGATGCAGACACTCGCGATTTCTGTGCTTTCGTGTTGGAACACTCAGGTGCAAATGTCACTGCTGTTGCATCAGCTCTTGAAGCGCTGCAAATGATGCAGCAGTCTAAACCAGATATTTTACTTAGCGATATTGGGATGCCTCAAATGGATGGATATATGCTCATTCGCCAGCTGCGGGTGTTGGAGACGGAAGGTAAAAAAATTCCAGCGATCGCCTTGACTGCCTATGCTAGAGAGAGCGATCGCCAGCAAGCCTTACAAGCAGGATTTCAACAGCATATAGCGAAACCTGTGGAGCCAGAGGAACTGGTGGAGGCGATCGCAAATCTGCTTAAACGCCAATAGCTTTAGCACTTCGTCAGCAAATCTCAAGGGACGATTGAAGACTTTTGCTAACGAGTAGATATGTCTGTGCGTCTTGCGTCCTAACCTATACTTCGAGTGCTATACCAATAGTTGTTGCAATTGCCATAAAATTTCATCTAACCCTGCATCTTTAGCTAAAAAAGCATCAGCTTCTTTACAGAAAATCTCACCACTGTTCAATTCATTTTTTCCAATAAATGCAGTCACTAAAACTAGAATGGGTGGTTCTAGTAAAACTTCTCTGATGTAGCGAATAAATTTCCGTCCATCAATTTCTCCGTAAGCGTCGGGTGGCAACGACAGATCGACCATAATTAAATCATACTGCCGCACATCTTGAATCAAACTTTCGATGAGCGAGTTGGCATCGCTGAAAATAGACACTTCAAAGGTATTTTTCAAAAAGCGCTGAAGTGCCATGCACCAATTTCGATCGTCATCTAGTACTGCGATTCGATACATGAAAAGATAAACTCATAAAACTTGACAAATCTTTACTAAATGCAGGCAAATTTTTCCTAACTTCTTTTAGCTTAAAACTAGATAACCAATCGTTAAGTGAAAAAATGATTAAGCTAGAGGCGATCGCCAGGTAGGAGTGATGTCTACTCTATAAGATTACGCTTTTAAGGAGAGTTTGACGGCAAATTTTTAGTAAACAAACTCCTGTACATAAGGCGATAAATCTCGGTGTTATCTATAGTATGTTGCATCCTTGCGGCATTCATTCCGTGTGCTTTGGCAACGATCGCTCCGGCATTGTCAGAAAAACCAGTCCAGGCGATCGCGAATGGAAAACGCTGTCCTCTAGCATCGGGAGCTGAAACAAAAGGTAACGTACCCGTGCCATCTCTACCATCCAAAGGTGCGCCGTTTTTCTCCCTAGGAGGTAAAGGCTTGTTTGGTGACATATCGCTCACCTGCACGCCAATGACTTCTAACCCGCTAGCATCGCTATCTGCGGTTGTTAGCAGCATGGTATTGGGATTTTGCTCGATAAACTTCAATGCCACCCCAATTGCATCATCTGCTCGTTTCATAGCTTCGAGACAGCCTTTAGCATTATTGACATTAGAAAAATTGTCCGTTCCTTCCTCTTCTTGAACGATAAAAAAGGGTTTCGATCTATTAGACAAAACCCTCAGCGTTGTTTGTAACATCTCTGCCGCAGTCGGCGCACTCTTGACATATAACGGTAGCCTTTGCTTTTTCAAATCCTCTTCTGGTTCGTCATTGTAAGTATCTTCAGCCGCAAATATTCCTAAAACTTTTTTGGTGTTAGTCGGCAGTTTCAATAGTTCCTCGCGAGTGTATACCACCGTGTAACCTTTACGCTTTGCCAATGCAATTAAATTCACGCCGTCTTTCCGTTTACCTGACTTAGCGTGTCGTCCAGTTTTTCCCTTGGGGAGATACCAAACTTCTCCGCCACCCAAAATGATATCCACACCAGACTCAATGATTTGTTTGGTAATCTCTGCGTGTTCTTGACGGCTTTTCACTTTAGCTAAAAAAGCACCCGTGCCAGGTTCGCTGATAATTCCAGAGTTAATAATTGCAGTTGGTATACCTTGAGCGATCGCTTCTTGCATAATTGTCTGTGGCTTGCCTGAAAGCGCTGTCACTGGCTTTTCAATCTCGTCTAAGCCATAGGAATCAGCATTCACCTTCACTCCTGTAGCATGAGTCACAGCACCAGCATTAGAAGTGCCAGTCAGCTGATTTTTCATGTGTCCCAGATAGACAGCTAGATGAGACATCCGATCCCAATTCAGCTTACCATCGGGACCGTAATTCAGAAAACGGGCAGCTCCCCAATGAGAAGGACTCGTACCATCGGGATGCAGAAAGATAACATTTCCAGTACTAAAACTAGAATTCTGAGTCGTCTGGGCAAAAGTACGGGCAACAACAAGGGTAGCGATCGCAGTTGCGGCAACTAAACTAATCGCCAACGGTTTGCGTAGCGTCATAAAAAGAAACTAGGTGATAATACGACGCTTTTACATTATTTAATATGGTTCTTGAATTAGTCAATCATTTGGTAATTGATAATTAGTGAACCACGGTTTTTTCTCAGCCACTATGCACCTGAAAGTGTTTGTGCAGAAGCCCATTCCAGACTTTCCTATTAGAGTAACTAATTTAATTTAACCACTCAGCAAATTCTGTTGCAAAGCGATCGCTAATTATTGCCTCGCGAATTTTTTGGGTAAACCGAACCAATTCTGTAATGTTGTGAATGGTCAATAAAGTATAAGCCAATATTTCCTGCGATCGCACTAAATGAGAAATATACGCTCGCGTGAAATGTTGACAGGTGTAACAAGGACAAGATTCATCTAAAGGTTGAAAATCTTCCCGATATTGAGAATTTTTTAAATTCCACCGTTCCCCTTTTACCAAAGCCGCACCGTGACGGGCTAAGCGCGTGGGAATAACACAATCAAATAGATCCATCCCAGATGCGATCGCTTGTGCCATTTCCTTATACGTTCCTACCCCCATTAAATATCTGGGCTTATCTACTGGTAACATCGGAGTTGTGGCTTGTACAATTTTGGCAATCAGTTCTGGAGGTTCGCCCACACTCACGCCACCAATCGCATATCCAGGCAAATTCAATCCTGCCAAAGCTTCAGCCGCCGCCGCCCGTAAATCTGGGTACACTCCCCCTTGGACGATGCCAAACAATGCCTGATCGGGGCGCTGATGGGCGCTAATACAACGTTTTAACCAGCGATACGTCCTTTGTGTCGCTGCTTCTACCTCCTCGCGACTGGCGGGATAGGGCGGACATTCATCAAATGCCATAATTACATCAGCACCCAAAGCATTTTGAATTTGGATCGATCGCTCTGGGGTTAGATTAATTATTTGTCCGTCATGGGGCGATCGAAATACTACCCCATCATCGGTAATTTGCCGCATTTCGCTCAAACTAAAAACCTGAAAGCCACCAGAATCAGTCAGAATCGGTCGATCCCATCGCATGAACTGATGTAAGCCCCCAGCCTTTTCTACAATCCTTTCTCCTGGCTGGAGGTGCAAGTGATAGGTATTTGCCAGCACCATCTGCGCCCCCGTTTCGTGAAGCTGTGCGGGAGTAATTGTTTTCACATTTGCCAGCGTTCCTACAGGCATAAAACGGGGAGTTTCCACTGCACCGTGAGGAGTGTAAAAAATACCTGCACGGGCTTTGGTTTGGCTGCAACGAGTGGAAACTTGGAAGGAAAATTGCGTAGTCAAGTCAGTTATCAAGAAGTGGTGAGTGATGCGCTCAAGAATGGGGTGTGGGGTGTGGGGTGTAGGGAATTGGTCGTTGCTCCCTCTGCGTCCTCTTGCCTCTTCTCAATCAGCATTGACTAATTGAGTGACAATAGGCTTCAATCTTACATCAAAATTTTCAATTCCAAACAAACGCCGTTGGGTGAACGCGCCGTCAATTAACAAGAGAAGATGAACGCCCAACTGTTGAGGGTTATTCACTCCCGCCGCTTCAGCTAACGATATCAAGCGATCGCGAATTGCGATTCTGTTAGCCACAGCCATTTGATGTGCTGGATGTTCCAATTCCGGTAACTCCGATGCTGTCACCAAGAACGGACAACCATAACATTCAGGTTTTGCTAAATACTTATCTAACCAAGCAAATAAAGCTATTATCTGTTGTTTCGGCTCGTTTGGGTGTCGTCGGGCGATCGCAATTTCAAATAATCGCTTGAAGTTGTTTTGACGTTCCTCTAGATACGCCACCACTAAGTCATTCTTAGAAGGAAAGTAGCGGTATAACGTCGTTTTGGCAACTCCTGACCGAGCGATAATCGTATCTACCCCCACTGCCCGAATCCCTTCGCGGTAGAACAGATCGTCCGCAACTTCTAGAATCTTCTGGCGGGTTGAGGTTTGGCGATCGCTTGGCATTGTTTTCTCTTCATCTTTACATCTCATCCGGGCATAGCATTGGCATATCCCTATTGACATGATACAGACCTGTCTGTTACACATTCTAGTAACAGCAACAATACAGACCTGTCTGTATTTATTAATTAAAATCTATGCTTAAACAAGTCGTGTATGCGCCAGAGGTAGCAATTTTCGTCAAAGCCTAAAGCCGAAATTGAAGTGATTGCTAGTAGAGCTTAAATTCAAATAGGAGTCTCGAGCGTGACAGAAATTAACTGTGAAGTTAAGCACGGTGAAAACTTTACTATAGCCAATATAGGCAAGTTATCACAGCTAAATCGTTTCTCATTCAAACTACCATCGAGAACAATTGGAGTTGAAGGCAAGTTATTTATCAATCAACTTTTAGAGCTAACAAGTTGTGAAATCTCCTTCAACAAGCTACCTGCAAAAGCAGCAATTCCTTTTTACCACAAACACAAGCAAAACGAAGAAGTTTACCTATTCGTGCAAGGTAGAGGAGAATTTCAAATTGATGGTGAAGTTTTTCCCATAAGTGAAGGTACAGTAATACGAGTCGATCCTGATGGCGAGAGAACTCTCAGAAGTATTTCAGATGAAGATTTGGTCTATATCGTGATTCAATCTCGGGCTAACAGTTATGAGGGAAATACAATTTCAGATGGTGTGGCGGTAGGTAAAAAAGTGAGCTGGGTAAATCCTAATTAATATCCTCACAACTTCCTCAAAATTTTTTACTATGACTGAATTAGTAGGAGCAGCGACAAATGACAAATGACGAATGACCAATGACATATTTGGAGTCAACTTCATATGTTTCAAAAAATATTAGTGGCACTCGATACTTCTAGCCTCAATCGCAGCGTATTTGAGGCAGCCCTGAACCTAGCAAAAGCAGTTAATGCTAATGTAATGCTACTACACGTACTCTCTTCAGAAGAAGAGGGTAGTCCAGATATTTCTTTAGTCTCTCATGCAGAATACTATCAAGGATATGGGTTGAGCGGCGAAATTCTCCAGATGCAGCGCCAACGCTGGGAAGAGTTTGCTAATCGAGGACTGGAAATGCTGCGCAGTCTTACAGATGAAGCAACTGCGGCGGGAGTGAAGACAGAATTTAGTCAGATAGCTGGTAGTCCCAGCCGTACTGTCTGCGAGTTTGCTCGTAATTGGCAAGCTGACTTAATTATTATGGGTCGTCGGGGTCATTCTGGCTTGAGCGAACTATTTATGGGTAGCGTTAGCAACTACGTTTTGCATCACGCTCCTTGCTCGGTGCTTACGGTACAACATCCAGGGACAAAGCGCGACACTTCAGAAGCAGAACGCGTAACATCTGCGATGGGACATTGTTAAGTAAGTCAAAAGTCAAAAGCTAAAAGTCAAAAGATGGCGATCGCACTAGACTAGAGATCCCGCTCGAACATCTCAACTTATCAATGCAGAGATTCAAACTGTCTCGGTCAAATCGTTGGGCGATCGCCTGTTTAATTAGTATTTCTACTCTGTTTATCATCTGGTTTGTCTCGCCAATACCATCGTTGCTAGCAAAACCGCAAGCACAGGTATTCGATCGCGTTTGGCAAACAGTCAACGCCAACTTTTTCGACCCGAAATTTAACGGTGTGGACTGGAAAGCGATGCGAGAACAATATAAGTCTCAAGCAGTCCGAGCGAAATCGACACCAGAATTTGCTACTGTTGTCAATCAAATGCTATCTCAGTTGCGGACATCTCACACGCGCTATTACACCTCAGATGAACCAGCTTATTATCAAATTTTAGGTATTTTTGCTAAACGCAATCTTGACTTACAGAAACAGCTAAAAAAGTTCTTGCCCCAAGGTAAGCTTGAATACCCTGGAATTGGCATTTTTACCAAAGAGATTCAAGGTGAAACTTTTATTAGTGGCATTTTAGAGGGCAGTCCGGCAGCAAAAGCAAAATTGAAAGTAGGCGATCGCATTATCAGTGTCGATGGCAAACCTTACCAACCAATTCAATCTTTTACAAATGTTGGTAAGCCGGTTGCGATCGCAATTCAGCGCAGTGCTACTCAAAATCAACAAGAAATTGAGGTTACGCCGCAGATATATGATGCCAGGATGATGTTTCTCAAGGCACAGCAAGCCAGCACCCAAATTATTCAGAAAGACGGTAAAAAAATCGGTTACGTACATATTTGGTCGTATGCAGGTGACGAATACCAGCAACAACTTGAAGAAGATTTAATGTACGGTCGCCTCAAAGATGCAGATGGATTAGTTTTAGATCTCAGGGATGGATGGGGTGGTGCTTCACCTAATTACTTGAATATTTATACTGCCAACGGTCCCAGCGTTACCATGACGGGACGCGATCGCCAACCGTTGACGGCAAACTATCAATGGAAAAAACCAGTTGTCATGGTAGTCAATGAAGGTAGTAGAAGCGGTAAAGAGATCCTTGCTTTTGGCTTCCAACGTTATAAAATTGGCTCTGTAGTCGGTTCACCTACAGCAGGAGCAGTGGTAGGCGGTCGTCCTTTTATCATGCCAGATGGCAGCGTCCTTTATTTAGCCGTTGCTGACGTGATAATTGACGGCAAATATCGGTTAGAAGGCAAGCCCATCACTCCAGATGTCACCATTCCCTTTACTTTAGAATACGCTCAAGGTGCAGACCCGCAGAAAGAACGAGCGATCGCCTTAATGTTGGGGAGTTAGGGACTAGAAAAGAGCGATCGGGAGCTGAGGGAGCAATTCAAAATTCAAAATTCAAAATTCAAAATTAAGACACGCACCACTTACAAATGACCAACGACCAATTAGAACGATTAGAATCCCTCAAAGCCGGAACCGTAGCGGCTGCGACTCTAGCTGTAGCATTCGTCGTTACCACGTTTGTGAATGACTTCTCGCTCTCCCCCAGCATTTTCAGTTTCTCCAGGTTGTTCGCAGGAGCGATCGCCGTAGCTTGTGGCTTTCTGTTTGGCGTGACATATCGCTATATTATTCGGGAGGATAGCAATATTCAGTTGAAAGCTGGAGCTGTCATGGCTTTTGGTTGCGTGCGCGGCTTAACTCAAATTGAAATGGCGCTGCAATCGTCACAAACAATCTTACCTGCGATCGTTACTGCTGGAGAAAGTATATGCTGGTTTGCCCTTGCCGCGATCGCTCTGTCGTTGTCTATTCGCTACGGTTGGGTGAAAGCTTTTAGTTCAAACTAAATTCCTCAAACTGGCTTGGAGTATAAAGCATTTGCCGATCCACGGCGGAAAGAATTTGATTATCTGCTCTTTCCGAATTCAAACAACGGCAAATGAGTTGAGCCACATCAGCGCGATGAATCGTACCTGCAATACGCGGATCTGCGGTCAGCAAGCCATTACCTGTTGCTGGTTCCGATTTCAACCCCCCAGGACGAATGACTGTATAAGTCAAACCGCTTGCGACAAGATAGTTTTCCGCTTGTTCCTTCTCAGCTAAAACATCTTTTAGAGTAGCCAAAGCCTGTGGAGGTATAGCTGCTACACTATTCCCGCTACCAATAGAAGACACCAAAATAAACTTTTGTACGCCTGCTTTTACCGCTGCATCAATTAGGTTTTTATTGCCTAAATAGTCGGCTCTGACTCCATCTTTTGGTAAACCGCCAATCGTGCTAATTACTGTAGAAATAGGATCTCCCAGCATTGCCCGTTCTACATCTTCAACATTTAACGCATCGCCAAAAACTACCGAAATTCCCATCGCTTCTAGTTCTGCCTGCGTCGCCGCTGTCCGCAACAATGCCTTTACCTGCAAACCCTGTTGTATCAAGCATCGGGCAATTTCTCGCCCAACACCGCGACTCGCACCAGCTAGAAAAATGTAAGCACTATTTGTCATATTTCTGAATTTCAATCTAGTATGCAAGCTACACAATTCATTGTGAATGATGAGCTACACATTTTGACGTGCGATCTCTCAAATCTATAACCGCTCCCACGCTACGATGAGATGCTAGAAGCGATCGCCCGCCGATTCAGGAGAATAGATGCAATCTATCGTCATTACAGGAGTTTCTACAGGAATTGGGTTTGGTGCAGCAAAAGAATTCGTGACTCATGGCTATCAAGTATTTGGTAGCGTGCGACGAGAAGCCGATGCTGCAAGGTTAAAAGCTGAGTTAGGAGATAATTTCACGCCGCTGATTTTCGATCTTACAGACATAGAAGCTGTACGATCTGCTGCTTGCCAAGTAGAAAAAATTATTGGCGATCGCAGTTTGAATGGATTAATTAATAATGCTGGCATAGCTACCAGTGGCACTTTAATGCACCAGCCACTTGAAGAAATTCGGTTGCAGTTTGAAGTTAATGTTATCGGACAAATTGGCGTTACTCAAGCCTTTTTACCTTTGTTGGGAGCGAGAAAAAATCACAACGTCAAACCAGGTAGGATTATCAATATCAGTTCTGTAGTGGGAAAATTAGCCGTTCCTTTCCTTGGTGCTTATGTGGGTAGCAAACACGCCTTTGAGGGAGTTTCTCATAGTTTGCGAAGAGAATTACAATTATACGGTATAGACGTAATTATTATTGCACCTGGGGCAGTCAGTACGGCAATTTGGGATAAAGAATCAGCCCAAGATATCAGTAAATATCTCACCACTGACTATGCAGAATCAGCAACAATTTTTCAAAAACACTTCGTCGAACAGGGCAAAAAAGGTTATCCTCCAGAGGTTTTTGGTAAGTTTATTCGGAAAGTATTTGAAACTCCCAACCCGAAAACTAAATACGCGATCGTACCTAATCTTTTACTAAATTGGAGCATCCCTACTGCTCTACCAGACAGGTGGCTGGACAGAATTATCGGCAGAAAACTAGGCTTTTTTCAGAAATAAAAACTTAATTATTGCGCTGCCGATCGACTTGTTGAATTTGTTGAGTAAAGTAATCTTCTTGATATTTCAACAATTGTGCTAGTTCTAAACCTTGTTGAAATGCGGTTAAAGCTCGATCGTAGTTACCGCGAGTGAGATTGATTTGCCCAATTTGGTCGTAGGTATTCATCATGCCATATAAATTAGAAGCAAGGCGATCGCTTTCTAAAAGAATCTGGCTTGTTTGCAAAGCAGCATCAATTTGTTTTTGAGAGCGGTAAAGTCGAACCATTTGACGTAGTGCATCGCTAGCTTGAGCGTATTGTTGCAATTCCCAGGCAGCAGTATAAGCTTGCTGATAGCTGGTAAAAGCTTGTTGTAACTGCCCAATTGCTTCGTAGTTCGCACCAATGTCTAACTGTAAAGCAGGTAATAAATCGTTTTGTTGTTGCTGCTGGTAGATTTCCCCTATCCTTTGCTTCACTGCTAGTGCTTGCTTGTATTGCCTGGCTTGTTCGTAGATATAATTCAACTGTTGTAAGTAATTAATTACCTCTAGGCGATCGCCCCGCTCTGTAGCATTCTGTAATAATTGTTCGTATGCGGCTGCGGCTGGAGGATAGTTAAACCAGCTCAGATGTAATTCGGCGATCGTTCTTAGTGTTGTTTCTACAGCAACGGGATCTTGCCGCTGGCGCTGAATCGCTAAAATCCTCTCGTAAACTGCGATCGCACTTCTTGGTTCGCGCACCTGTTGGAACGCTATCCCTAAACTATTCAATACTTCTAAACTAGGTGGAATGAAAACCTGAGATTGCTCGCGATCTTGCTTTTTAGTTTTATCTAGCGGTAAAACTCGAATTTGCTGCCCAATTTCCTGCAATCTCCGCGTAATTGCATTCAATTCTAAGCGGCGGTTTTCTCGCCAAGCAATCTCTCCTACTCTTCCTAAAGCTGGAATTTCCTCTTCAAAACCCAAAGATCTTCTCAGCCTCAATTCTCGACTCCAAATCGCAAATGCTTTTTCCGTAGCCCCTCCTGCGAAGCTGGCAGTTGCTTGCTGGTTTAATTTATCCAATGCAGTTCTGAGTTTCAGCTTTTCTGAAGTCGATAGAGGACGGGTCAGTTGAGGCAGTAGCGGATCTGGGGTAGTAATTTCTAGGGGATTATAGAATTGTTGCTCTTGTTGCTCTGGTTCTGGTTGGCGATTCTGTGCCAAACCAGGAACGCTACTGCAAAACCAGAGAATACAGGCAAAAATAGTAAGCAGTGAGTAGCGCGTAGCGCGTAGTGAGAATATTCCTGACTCCTGACTTCTGACTCCTGACTCCTGACTCCTGACTTCTGCTTTAGCTTTTAACTTTTGAGACATAGGAAGTTTTAAAATACTGACAATAAGCAAGTCGTTGGCTTTCGAGTAATTTCTACTAATGACCCATTCTACGGATATCGAGACACTAGCTCGCTGGATGGCAGCTGATTTTAGCAATCAAGCGCAAGCTTTTGAAAATCCTCCTTTTTTTGCCCATATTCGCGTTTGTATGCGTCCCCTTCCCCTAGATCTACTATCTGGGGTTAGCTTTTACGTGGAACAAGCCTATGATTACATGCTCGGCAACCCCTATCGGGTGCGGGTATTAAAGTTATTGCAAGCAGGCGATCGCATTGAAATTGAAAATTACGTTATTAAGCAAGAAGAAGAATTTCACGGCGCATCCCGCGATCTCAAACGCCTCCAAGCACTATCAGCCGATCGCTTGGAAAAGCTCCCAGGATGTAACATGATCGTCCAATGGGCAAACAATGGTTTCAAAGGAAAGGTTGAACCTGGTAAGTGCTGTATGGTCGTGCGTAAAGGTAAAACTACCTATCTCGACAGCGAATTTGAAATTGATGGCGATAAATTTATCAGTCGCGATCGCGGACGCGACCCCGAAACTGACGAACATGTATGGGGTTCTGTGGCAGGCCCGTTTTACTTTGTTCGCTGGCACAGTTATGCTGACGAGGTCAAGGTTGCGTAATATAGACGCTATCGGGTAGCTCGGTACTGCTATCACCAGAGCAGCTATGCAATTTCAACTATCTCGACCGAAGCGTGCTCTGGGCAACTTTTGGCGGTCTTGTTGCTAGGATGGCACGAGTACATCATCAAAGTGCCAGAGGGTTCATCTGTATCCCGTCGTTCAAACAAGCTGTCGGTGAAACTAGCTGTTGGGAGTCGATGAGGGAACTGGAGAGATTTTGTCTGTAGTAGTGACTACAATCAGCGAAATACCCATGTTTCAGCTAATGTGTTAGCTGCGCTTCTAACCATAATGTATAGCAGTGACGGCTCCATGCGATGTCGTAAGTGGGTACTCGCATCATAGACAGGTGGATTCCTCTAGTTGAATTCGCTGGGCTTCCGTGCTGCTGTATGCTTTCTGTGTTGCAATTTTCCTGCTTAAAACTACTTAGTGTCAATAAACCTTCTGCGCGAATACTTTATACGTCATATTGAGCGAAGCGAAATATCTCTAGATTCTTCACTTCCTTCAGAACGAGCATAATACTGATTTTTCTTTACCGCTTCTCCTGGAGCGAGATACTTCGCATCAGTATTTGTCAGTATTGCCATTTATTTATAAATGACTATTTATACTCAAAAGTTTCATAAGTATTTTCACTGTAGAAATTAAAGATTTCGGTAAATCGAGTAAAGCACCCTTTGCAAATCTTTACTTAACTTAATACAATATAGGTCATAGATAGTAAGCATTTATTCTCAGCCATGTTTCCCGAACAAGTTCCTTGGCTAAGCATCATCACCCTGCTACCGTTAGTAGCCAGCCTAGCCATTCCGTTGATTCCAGATTCTCAAGGTAGAGTTGTTCGCTGGTACGCTCTCGGAGTCGGAATCACAGATTTCTGCATGATGCTCTATGCCTTTTGGCAGCACTTTGATTTACAAAACTCAACATATCAACTCGTCGAAAGTTACTCTTGGATTCCCCAAATCGGCTTAAATTGGTCGGTTGCTGTTGACGGACTATCTATGCCTCTAGTATTGCTGGCAGGTTTCATCACCACAATGGCAACTTTGGCAGCATGGAATGTTACAAATAAGCCACGCTTGTTCTACTTCCTGATCTTGGTCATGTACAGCGCTCAAATTGGCGTGTTTGTCGCCCAAGATTTATTAATGTTCTTCTTAATGTGGGAAATCGAGCTAGTCCCTGTATACTTGCTGATCTCCATTTGGGGAGGACAAAAGCGGCGCTACGCTGCCACTAAATTTATTCTTTATACTGCTGCTGCTTCTATATTTATTTTGATTTCTGGTTTAGCAATGGCTTTCTACGGGGATACAGTCAGCTTCGATTTGACTACCCTCGGGATAAAACACTATCCTAAAGTCCTTGCGATGCTAGCTTATGCTGGGTTCTTTATTGCCTTCGCTGTTAAACTGCCAGTATTTCCCTTACACACTTGGCTACCAGATGCTCACAGTGAAGCATCTGCTCCAATTTCAATGATTTTGGCTGGAGTATTGCTCAAGATGGGTGGCTATGCCCTCATCCGCTTTAATATCGAACTACTACCCGATGTCCACGTTTACTTCGCTCCAGTATTGGCAGTTTTAGGGGTAGTTAACATTATTTACGGTGCTTTTGCTGCCTTCGGTCAAGGTAATCTCAAGCGGCGACTTGCTTATTCTTCCATAGCTCACATGGGTTTTGTCCTGATTGGGATTGCTTCCTACACGGATTTAGGCATTGGCGGCGCGGTATTGCAAATGGTTTCCCACGGTGCGATCGCCGCTTGCTTATTCTTCCTATCGGGAGTAGCTTACGATCGCACCCATACTTTAATGATGGAAAAGATGGGGGGGATGGCGAAAGCGATGCCCAAAGTCTTTGCTTTATTCACTGCTGCTTCAATGGCTTCTTTAGCTTTACCAGGCATGAGCGGATTTGTGGGTGAGTTGACGATATTCCTCGGCATCACTACCAGTGACGCTTACAGTTCTGCGTTCAAAACTGTCATCGTGTTCCTCGCAGCTGTTGGTTTAATTCTGACTCCGATTTACTTGCTTTCCATGTTGCGGCAAGTCTTCTATGGAAAAGCAGATCGCGAACTTGCATTCGAGTCATATTCAAGCGATGCTAGACCGAGAGAAGTCGCGATCGCTATGTGTCTGCTAGTTCCGATTATCGGCATTGGCTTGTATCCAAAACTTGCAACTCAAACTTTTGACGTCAAGACGGTAGCAGTGGCAAGCCAGGTACGCACAGCACTCTCTACAGTAGTAGCGCAGCAGCCCAAGACTCCTCTGTATTCCCGCCTGCTCGCTGCACCTCAATTAGCCGTGACTCAGACCTCGAGTTTGGGTGAATAGTCATTATGAGAGTGGTGCGTGGTACGTGATGCGTGGTGCGTGAAATCTACTCACTACTCGCTTTTTTCAGTTCGTACTTAATTTGTAGGGTGCGTTAGTAATAACGCACCCTACGTTTTTGCGTTCCTATACGATGAAACTAGATCGACATAAAACCCGACAAAAAAAGTCGGGTATGTTTGACTCGGTATATACACCGTGTTAGTATCAACCGAAGTTGACGGACATCGAGGGAATGACTAATGACTCAGGCGATCGCAAACCAAACCAAGACAAACGCCACTTTTAGAGCCTTGAAATGTAAGGAATGTGGCGCTGAGTACGAACTACAAGCAATGCACGTTTGCGAATATTGCTTTGGTCCATTGGAAGTTGCCTACGATTACAGCGCTCTGCGCGATACCGTCACTCGCGAAAGCATTCAAAAAGGACCTCATTCAATTTGGCGCTATCGTCCTTTTTTACCTGTTGCCACCGATAACCCGATTGATGTCGGTACTGGATTGACACCGTTAGTTCGTGCCAATCGTTTAGCCCGCCGCCTCGGGCTGAAAAAGCTTTACATCAAAAACGATGCCGTGAACATGCCTACCCTTAGCTTTAAGGATCGGGTGGTATCGGTTGCCTTGACTCGCGCTAGGGAATTAGGTTTTACGACAGTATCTTGTGCGAGTACGGGGAATTTAGCTAATTCTACCGCTGCGATCGCCGCTCATGCAGGTTTAGATTGCTGCGTCTTCATCCCTGCCGATTTAGAAGCGGGTAAGGTTTTAGGAACTTTGATTTACAGCCCTACTGTAATGGCAGTACAAGGTAACTACGACCAAGTCAACCGCCTCTGTTCTGAAGTAGCTAACACATACGGTTGGGGTTTTGTCAACATTAATTTGCGCCCCTATTACTCTGAAGGTTCCAAGACTCTAGGTTATGAAGTTGCAGAACAACTGGGTTGGGAACTGCCGGATCATGTAGTTGCGCCTCTAGCTTCTGGTTCTTTGTTCACCAAAATCTACAAAGGCTTTCAAGAATTTACCGAAGTTGGCTTGGTAGAAGGCAAGCACGTCAGATTCAGCGGCGCACAAGCCGATGGATGTTCGCCGATTGCCCAAGCTTATCAGGAAAACAGAGACTTTATCAAACCAGTAAAACCGAGTACGATTGCTAAATCAATTGCGATCGGTAATCCCGCTGATGGTGTCTATGCCTTAGATATTGCGCGGAAAACCAACGGTAACATCGAATCAGTCAGCGATCCTGAAATTGTAGAAGGGATTAAATTACTAGCAGAAACCGAAGGCATCTTTACCGAAACCGCAGGTGGAACTACAATCGCCGTGTTAAAAAAACTGGTAGAAGCAGGTAAGATCGACCCCGAAGAAACTACTGTTGCTTACATCACTGGCAATGGTTTGAAGACACAAGAAGCCGTTCAAGGATATGCAGGCGAACCCCTAACAATTGAGCCAAAACTCGATAGTTTTGAAAGAGCATTAGAGCGTTCTCGCACCCTCGAACGCCTAGATTGGCAACAAGTCTTAGTCTAATTTTAGATTTTGGATTTTAGATTAGTAGTGGGAAATTGATGTTGATGATAAATCAGCATCAATTTTCGACTCCCGATTCCCGACTCCCGACTCCCGACTCCCTAAACATGGCTATCAAAGTACTAATTCCGACTGCACTGCAAAAATTCACCAATAATCAAGCTACTTATGAGGGTAGCGGTCATAGCGTAGCCGAGCTGATTGAATCCCTGGAGCAGGGTTTTCCTGGGATTAAGTCCCGTTTATGTGACGAACAGGGACAACCACGTCGTTTCTTGAATCTATACGTTAATAGCGAAGATATCCGCTTTTTGGATGGTATAGATACACCTTTGAAAGAAGGCGATGAAGTGAGTATCGTTCCTGCGGTAGCTGGCGGTTAATTCAGTTTACAGTTACTAGTTATCAGTGTAGAGACGCTACATGTAACGTCTCTACTATCATGTCACAATGTTCTTAAGGAAAAACTTATAAAGCAATCGCTCTTATACCTACGATCGAGGAATGAGTTGAGCAATGGCAGAAGAAAATCAGAATCCACCACAGGCTCCAGCAGGTGAAACGGCAGGTGAAAACGCACCACCCAGCACTGTAGATAAACAAGCTCCTGATGTCGTAGCAGAAAATCTTAAAACGACTTCTGACCCAGAAGCTTCACAGATTCCTACTGCCAACGCACCAGAACCAGCAGAGAATTTAGTGGCGAATACGGGCGAGGCAAAGGAAAAAGGCACGGCGACAGCAGAAGCTCCAAATGAAACTGACCAGCAAGCAAAAGCAGCTGACAAGCCAGGTTCTAAAAAACCCGATGCATCGCCCAAAGCTGACAAACCAGCCGCAGCCAAAGCAGCAGGTGATAAACCCGCAGCTAAAGCCAAGAAAGAAAAAGGTCCGACAGTCGAAGATAAGCCGTTTGCTGAATTCATCCAACAAGACTACATCCCAGCTATCGAGAAAGCTTTAAAAGCGCAAGGAGTAGTGGATGTGGACTTAACTTTTGCCAAGCAAAAAATTCCTGTTGTGAGCTACGAACAACAAGAGTGCTGGCAGATTGTTGGTAAGTGGCAAAATGTCTCGCGACAATTCAACCTTTATTTCCCTGACGAAGATATCCAGGGGAAAAAATTCTTTTCTTGCAATGAAGGCTCTCGACCCAGTACAATCGAGCATTTTCTGGGTGACGAACGCAAAATGACACTTGACCTTCTCATGTGGGGAATCATCCAGCGCTTGAACGGTCAAAAGTGGTTGTCACGGAATTAGTTTCAATTATATTCTCATTTCAATAGATGACATCCGCAGGAGCGCACAGTTGTGCGCTTCTACTATGTTTTTGGTGTTTTATTCAATTGTAAATCGCTATGATGACAATTCCATAAATTTGTAAATAACTATCCCACTTGCAGGATGATTGTCAACTCCTACATAGCCAGACTTGACCATTTCTTTTAAAGTTGCTTCTACCTGAGTAAAACTAGCACCAGTCTCCATCACGCCTTGAGTGACGGAAAGCTTACCATCATGCGCCGCCGCAGCTTTGAGCAATTTAACCATCAATTGCTCTTTAGGATTTACTTGGATTGTTTGGGTAGCAATCACCGGAGCTGATAGCGGTACGCCAGCAGCAGATAAGCCCATTTTGGCTCTCAGCTTGGCGTTATAATCGTCTACCATATCGGGAATTAGAAATAAATCGATCAATTGCCCGACACCGAATAAACCGAAGGTGAACAGCCACAGCAAACCCGTGGCGATTTTGCCGTTATAGAAGCGATGCAATCCGTAAACTTGAAGCAAACAACCCAACCACAGAATATAAGAACTGCTAGTTTTATTCATAAGTTGTGTAGATAACCGAGGAGCGTATCTTCTATGTTAGAGATTGGTATTGGATTTGACAGGTAGGGTCATTGGTCATTGGCAAGAGGCGAGAGGCTTTCTTGCAAGAGGCAGTATCTCCCTCTGCTCCTGAAGCTCTGTTTCTCCGACTCCCGACTCCCGACTCTTAATACATAAATCAGTCTATTTCGCCCAAGAAGTGACGAATTTGTAAAAAAAATTGATTGGGTGTAGCAACTCTTAATGTGGTAAAGCCACGCGATCGCCTTAAACCCTTGGTAGACTGAATTTTAGATAATAAATTGCGCTCTATCTTTTGTTACAGAGATAAGAACCCCACAAGAGCAAAACGACATGGTAGATTCCCTGAAAAAGCCGAGCTTTGAAGAAATAAGACCTGGGATAAAAGCCCCAGCGAAGGAAACCATACTTACGCCTCGGTTTTATACAACAGACTTCGATGAAATGGCGCGGATGGATATTTCCGTCAACGAAGACGAGTTGAGAGCCATCCTCGAAGAGTTTCGCACTGACTACAATCGCCATCACTTCGTCCGAGATGAAGAGTTTAACCAGTCTTGGGATCGCATTGATGGGGAAACTCGCCAATTATTTGTTGAGTTTTTAGAGCGTTCTTGCACGGCAGAGTTTTCCGGTTTCTTGCTGTACAAAGAACTCAGTCGCCGCTTGAAGGGTAAAAACCCCGTATTGGCAGAGTGTTTTGCCCTCATGTCGCGGGACGAAGCTCGTCATGCAGGTTTCCTAAATAAAGCGATGTCCGATTTTAACTTGTCGCTCGATTTAGGATTCTTGACCAAAAACCACACGTATACCTTCTTTAAACCGAAATTTATCTTCTACGCAACTTATCTATCGGAGAAGATCGGTTACTGGCGTTATATCACGATTTACCGCCATTTCCAGGCGCATCCTGAAGATCGGATTTACCCAATTTTCCGATTCTTTGAAAACTGGTGTCAGGACGAAAACCGTCACGGAGATTTCTTTGATGCCATTATGCGGGCGCAACCGCAAATGTTAAATGACTGGAAAGCGCGGTTATGGTGTCGCTTCTTCCTGCTATCGGTGTTCGCCACCATGTATCTCAATGACATTCAGCGGGCTAAATTCTATGCTTCCATCGGCTTGAATGCCCGAGATTACGATGTCTACGTGATTGAGAAGACGAATGAAACCGCAGGACGAGTATTTCCAATCGTACTGGATGTAGAGAATCCAGAGTTTTACCGACGCTTAGATGTTTGCGTGAAGAATAATGAAAAACTGACGGCGATCGCTAGCTCTAATACGCCGAAGTTTCTACAATTCTTCCAGAAATTGCCGTTCTACGTTTCTAATGGTTGGCAATTCTTGCGGTTGTACCTGATGAAGCCAATTGACGCTGCTCCGTCTCACGGAATGGTACGATAGCAACTTTAAGTTTTGCTCCGCTAAAGTGGTTCTGTACTATGCAGGACCACTTTTTTTGTGAACGAATCGCCAAACTATCAAAAGATCGGTTTTCATATTGGTTTGTTAAGACTGCGCCATCGAAGATCCCCCCAACCCCCCTTCAAAAGGGGGGCTTTGAGGAAGCAGATTTGTATTTTTCCCTGTTCAACAGGGGTTAGAGGGGATCTAAAAAGACTTATCCCTCCCCGTTCAGCGGGGGTTAGGGGAGTTCTAAAAAGACTTATCCTCCCCTTTTTAAGGGGGGCTAGGGGGGATCTTATCACTCTGTTGCTTCTCATCTCTACACCAGCCTGGAGTCAACCACAGCCCCACAAAATATCTAGTGCTGCCGATCTAGATTTAAAACCAGAAATTATCGAAAACAGCCCGGTACTACAGCGCTGGATGCGCAAAGTACCGAACGTGCTAGAAGAGATCGAGCGCGATCCGAGTTTTCGTACCCGCTTACGGCTGGGATATTCTTTGTTTCCTTCCGCAAATAATGCTAGTGGTTGGAATTTTGGTGTAGAGGATCTATTTATTAGTAAAAGTGGTTTTACGATTAGTGGAGATTATCAAGCAGCTTTCGATCGCCAGCGCGAGGCTTACGGTGTAGAGTTACGTTATTACGTGCGCTCTTTGGGAAGCTACATCAATTTTGCGCCGATCCTCGGCTATCGATACGTAGAAACGGGCGATTACTCCACTGATGGCGTAAATTTAGGTGCAAGACTACTCTTCGTATTATCTCGCGGTGGTGCAGCAGATATTGCTCTATCTCAAAGTTGGGTGTCTCCTGGTACGGAGGATGAGGTGGGATTGACAACACTCTCTTTTGGCTATGCTGTCACTCGCGATTTGCGGTTGTCTACAGATTTACAAAGGCAAAATTCGCGTCAAGAAAAAGATAGTCGGCTAGGAATTGTGTTGGAGTGGATGTTATGAGATTGATGGCTGTCCGTGCCTGGACGAGCGATCTATCTAATATGCTGTTGAAATGTATGCTATTGGAAAGAACGAGGCAATAGCAAATCGTACTTACACTAAGATCGCACTCGCACTGATGGAGAGTATATATGCGCTACAAACTATTAGGTAACAGTGGATTGCGCGTTTCCGAACTCTGCCTGGGGACGATGACTTTTGGCGAAGATTGGGGCTGGGGAGGTTCTTACGACGAAAGCCGCAAAATGTTCGATGCTTTCGCTGCTGCGGGAGGTAACTTTCTCGATACAGCAAATCTCTACACTAACGGTACGAGTGAAAAGTATGTTGGTGAATTTGTTGCCAGCGATCGCCATAAATGGGTGGTCGCGACAAAGTACAGTCTCAATACTGGTAACGGCGAAATTAATGCAGGTGGCAATCACCGCAAGAATATGGTGCAGGCAGTGGAAGCCAGTTTGCAGCGATTAAATTTGGAATACATCGATTTACTATGGTTGCACGCTTGGGACTTTACCACGCCTGTAGAAGAGGTGATGCGATCGTTTGATGACTTGGTACGCATGGGTAAGGTGGTGTATATTGGTGTGTCCGACACTCCAGCTTGGATTATCTCCCAAGCAAATACTCTAGCCAATCTGCGCGGCTGGACACCTTTTATTGGTTTGCAGATCGAGTACTCTTTGAAAGAAAGGACACCCGAACGAGATTTATTACCGATGGCTCATGCACTTGGGATCGGCGTGACAGCTTGGAGTCCCCTTGGTGCTGGCGTATTGACAGGCAAATACAATCGTCCGGCAGAGGAGACGGACGAACCGGGAAGACTGAGCAATCCAAATGCATCCCAAATTAGCGATCGCGATCTGAAAATTGCAGCAGAAGTTACTAATATAGCCACAGAAATTGGTAAAGCGCCTTCACAAGTTGCACTCAACTGGATACGGCAACAACCAGGAGGAATTATCCCGATTATTGGCTCCCGTAAACTGAAACAGTTTGAAGAAAATTTGGCTTGTTTGGAGTTTGAACTAACTGCCGAACAAATGCAGCGTTTAAATGATGTGAGTGCGATTCAACTCGGTTTTCCTCACGATTTTCTCAAAAGTCCGATGGTTCAAGATTTTGCCTTTGGTGGAGCATTGGCTAAAATCGATCGCGATCGTGTCTAGTTTTTTGGTCAATCGAAAAATTAGACTGCTGACAGGAATACTGAGTAACTAGATATATATGCAAAGTCCGTATATTACGGACTTTGCATATATGGAATTGTTGCTAAAGATTGAGTTAATTAAATATAAATTAACTTTCTCAATCTCCGATTGGAACTTATATCAGAACACGGTTTAATTGCTGCGAACTCAACTGAGTTTCACAACGCAACTATAGATGCTGCGATCGCCATTTCAGCCGTTGCTTTTCTCTGCAAATGAGAAAAATTTACACGATTACAAAAAATATAGTTTACAAAATAGCTTCAATTAGTTAAAATCTGCACCAACCATGTAACTTTTTATTGGTGTGAGTTATGAAGTTATCTAAATTAGCCTTACTTACTTGTCCGACGCTCTTGACATTAATACTTGTAGCTCCCAATTCAGCTCAAGCGAGGGAAATTGTTACTCAACCTAACAACAAGACACAATCAGTATCTCGTCCTCCTTTAGTCGATCTAGTATTCGATCGCCCAACCCCTAAACCTTCTACTAATGTTACGGAAACTCTATCAAATGATGATGTTCCTACTTTAGATTTCACTGACGAAGAGTCGCAGGCTGCAATTCAAAGATATGGTTGTGACTGTTCTAGTTGTATCGTTGCAGTTCAGCAATTACAGGGTAAACTACCGCTTTAATAGCGATCGGTTATCAATTATTAGCGTAGAGATGTTCTATGGAAGGTCTCTACAATTTTAAATTCGTTTTTTCAATTTTTTGAATTGGCGTAAAATTGAGAGAGAACGATTTGCTATTTCTGGTTGAGTTAAAATGCCTTGAGAAGGGCTAAATAATAGTGCTAACATAAATAATCCTGAAATAACTAAGACAATCGCCGCACCAGAGGGAACATTTAAGTAGTAGCTAAAATACATCCCAGATATGCTACTAAAAATACCAATAACTGCTCCGAAAATCATCATATGATGTAGTTTTTTGACTAACAAGTAAGCTGTAACTCCAGGCCCAATTAAGAGTGAAACAACTAATACTATACCCACTGCTTGCATACTAGCAATAATTGTCAAGGTAATTGCAGCCGTTAAACCTAAGTGGATTAAAGTGACTGGTAGACCGACGGATTGAGCGCCCAAAGGATCGAAAGTATAAAATAATAGTTCTTTGTAAAAGAGTTTAACTAAAAGTAATATAACGACAGAGATCGTTAGAGTTTTCCATACGTCAGTCGTTGTTACGCCTAAGATATCGCCAAATAGAAACTGATGTAGATCTAGTTTACTTTTGAGTATAGTAATTAACGTAATTCCTAATGCTAAAAAGCCTGAAAAAACTAATGCCATTGCTACGTCAACTTTGATTCGAGACTGAGACTGAATCCAAGAGATGACAAATGTACTGAGCGTACCGGAAATAAATGCACCGACAAATATATCGATTCCTAGAGAAAAGGCGATCGCTAGCCCTGGCAGTACAGCATGAGCGATAACATCTCCTAATAGACCCATGCGTTGTACGATTAAATAGCTACCGACAACAGAGCAAAGTATGCCTAGCAAAATTGCTGTTGCCAGCGCCAAACGCATAAATTCAAAACTTAAGGGTTCGATTAAAAAATTAAACACTGGTAATTAGTAATTAGTAATTGGTCGGAACGCACAGCTAGTTGTCTATCCCCTACTGTTGTAATAACAACACGCTGTCTCCATAGGCACGTTGAATATTATCTGTCGTCACAACTTCTTTGAGGGAGCCGTTAGCAATTAACTGACGATTTAATAACAATAACCGATCGCATTTGATTAATGTTGTGGCGAGATCGTGAGTAATGACTAATAAAGTTTTGCCTTGCAATTTCAATTCGGCAAATACATCAAACATAACTGTTTCTGTTTTCTTGTCGATACCAACAAATGGCTCGTCAAAAAAGAATAATTCTGCTTCTTGCGCTAGCGATCGCGCCAGAAAAACTCGCTGCTGTTGTCCTCCAGACAACTCCCCAATTTGTCTGTGACGCAGTTCCCACATCCCGACTCTATCTATAGCGGTGGCAACAATTTGCTTAGATTGACAATTGGGTTCGCGCCACCATCCCGTCTGTCTCGTCCGTGCCATCATGACAACGTTCCACACAGTCACGGGATAATCCCAGTCAATTTGCGTGCGTTGGGGAACATACGCCACTGAATTTAATTGCTGTTTCAAAGCGCGATCGCGATACTTTACCACTCCGCGCGCAGTTGGTACTAGACCCAACATCGCCTTTACCATCGTGCTTTTACCTGCACCGTTAGGACCGATCGCGCCAACGAGTTGCCCTGGTTGGAGGCGGAAACTGACATCCTCAACAGCTGATACGCCTCGATAGCTAACGGTTAAATGTTGGACTTCTAACATATGCCCTCTTATAGCACAATGATAATCATTATCACTCAAGCTGGAGAAGAAGATGTTAAAGTTGTCTGTCAAATCCATAGCTACCTTTGCTATGGGACTTGGTCTAGCTGGATTAAATTTCAAAGGGGATGAGGCGATCGCACAGAAAAATAACTTACCACTTGTCGTCGCAACTAACAGCGTTACCTGCGGATTAACTCAAGAAATCGCGGCAAACACCATAGACTTAAAATGTTTAATCGAGCCTGGTGCTGACCCTCACTTATATCAACCGAAACCAGAAGATAGCAAAGCGATCGAACAAGCACAACTAATTTTGTATGGTGGTTACAACTTTGAGTCTGGTCTAATTAAACTAATCAAAGCCACCTCTAACCCCGCACCTAAAGTAGCAGTGCATGAGATTGGCGTTCCCAAACCCCAACAACTTGAGGAAGACGGACAAACCGTTACCGATCCGCACGTCTGGCATAATGCCCAAAACGGTGTTCGCATCGCTAATGCGATCGCTGACTCCTTGTCAAAAGCATTTCCGAATCACGCCGCAAAATATACCAGCAATACCAAACAACTGACGGGCGAACTCAAACAGATAGATACTTGGATTAAATCTCAGATTCAGACAATTCCACCTGGACAGCGTAAATTAGTCACCACCCACGATGCAATGGGTTACTATGCGAATGCTTATGGAATTCCAATTGAAGGAGCCTTACAAGGGATCAGCACGGAAGAAAGACCGACAGCCGCTAGAGTAGCAGAACTCGTCAAAGATATCAGAAAATCTGGCGTTCCGACAATATTTGCTGAAAAGACAGTCAACCCGCAACTGATTGAGGCTGTAGCAAGGGAAGCAAACGTCAAAGTTGCAGAGCGAGAACTCTATGCTGATGGTTTAGGAGAACCAGGAACAGACGGCGATACTTACCCAAAAATGCTAGTAGCCAATACCCGCACAATTGTCGAGGGGTTGGGAGGGAATTATGCTGCATTTGAGTCTAAGTCTATGCCGTAAAGGAGGCGGGAGTCGGGAGTCGGAAAGAAAGTGGTTAGTGGCTAGTGGCTAGAATTGCTCCCTCAGCTCCCTCAGCTGGGCGACTCTCCCTCAGCTCTCTTCTTCCCCTCGCTCCTCACTCCTCGCTCCTTATCAAATAAACTTTCTTGACATTTCCCAAAAAATATGATTATCTCTAGTAGACTTTTGGCGAAAAAGCTCAGAAGGAGGTTGGGGCGTGTTTTATCGTTGTGCTGTGTTGGGAATTTTAGGGTTATTGGCTAGTGGTGTACCCGCTTACGGTCAAAGCTGTCAGTCATTAAATGCGATCGGGGGTGATGGGACGCAGGTGAGGAAAATCGTTTCCGCACCAGGAATGTTGATCTCTCGGAATAACTACAATACTGATTTTGGCGTACCAGGCGGTGCTATGTTCGATCGCTTTGTCGTCGATCTAATGCCAGAACAGACTGCTAAGTACAACATCTCGGTGTACCTGAAATATAGCGATGGTACGAAGGATCAGTTCTATCGCAATTCTTCGGTGAGGCTGCTTGAAGGTCAACCGTTAAAAATCGCGGCTATTCCCCGTCGCGACAATCAACCCTATCAGGTCAATGTGAAAGTTGGAGATATCACCTCTACTGGACATAAATACTCAGTTTCTGTGGCTGGTTGCGTGGTAGAAGAGGAATTTGGGGATGCAGGCACTTCCGAACGTGCGAACGGTCTTGGCACAGAAAATACAGAACTTCCCCCAACTTTGGAAGATCCCAATCGAATCGAAAATACCGAACTGCCAATAACTCTAGAAGATCCCAACCAACTGCATAATTAGGGTATAGTATCTCATTTCCTACACCCTACGCCCTCATAGCGTTGCTGCTAGTTCTTTTAAGCGATCGCTACCATTGCGGAAGATAGACCAACCATCACCTACGAGTACGGTTTCAATACTATCGATCGCGGCAATGCGGCGAACTGAGGCTATGGCATCCGCTTTGTGACTGAGCTTATTATCGGGCAAAATTGTCAGGCTACCAGCTTTGGGGGCGCGGATTAAGTCACCTGTAATTAAAGTCCTACCTTCAATTAAAAGTGTCAATTCCCCAAGAGTTTTGGAACCTGACAAAGCAAAAACTTGCAACCCTGGTACTAACTCATCCCCATCCATCAACCAACGATCGCCCGCGATGGGGAAGGTTTCTTTTTCACCCAAAGGGGCAGCAATTTTCGCTCCGGTAACATGGGCGATGCCTTTAGCTGCCCTAATGTGGTCTGAATTCGTGATAATAATCCAAACTGCACCACCAAAAGAACTGAGGCGATCGAAATCGTAGTCTGATAATGCTAAAGGATCGATGAGGATATTACCTTCAGGGCGAATCCAAACATAGCTATTGAAATCCATATTTCGATCGCGGTCGAAAACAGACCATGCATACATATCTGGGCGATGCAACGATTTCATAAGCCATTCTCGATTGCTAACACTAGATATTATTGGCAAGTGAATTTAAGCTTAGGTTATCCTACCAGGGGAAAAGCAGCCGCGATCGCCCAACTGAAAAATAGAGAACAGCCAATTGCATAAGCCCAAATATCTTTAACTGAAGCAGAGGCGATCGCGAACATTGCCAAAAATAAGGGGAAGATAGGCAACAAGAGGAAGATAAAACCAATTTGGGGCAGAATTTGGATTGTTGCCAACAGCCCTATGACTAGGACTAAACTTTGTCCCAACCACCAAATAAATCGGATTTTGATACGACTTTGTTGTTGAGCGATCCCAGAAGCAAGCAACCAGGGAAAACACAACAGCGATAACCACAACCACAGTTGTAAGCGAACGGGAACTAACCACCACTGCAACCAGACTACCTGCGCCATCGCCCCAAAAGCAACCCAAAGCAGGAGAAACAGCCCCAAACCCAATCCCAACCCTGCTAGAGTTAGGCGTGGTAAACGCAAGTTAGCCAACAACCAGACGATACCAGCCGCATAAAACCAAATTCCCAATGCACCACCTACCAACACGCCACCCATACTGGCAATGTCCGTACTGCGGTTGAGTAAGGCGAGTACGCCAATTGCTCCTAGAGGACTCAAGATTAAACCGAGCCAACTTTTGAGGCGATCGCTTTTACTAACTATGTCAGAATTGCGAGCTTGAATTGCTGCTTGAAACAGCAGATCTGACACTCTTCCAGCGGGAAAGCGCTGCCAGATTCTGGGAGTTTGAGATAATGTTTTATTCGAGATCGCAGGCGCAACAGCACCTAATATCAAAAGCCACGCGAAGAGATGCAAGCCGTACCAAGTCATGCGATTATCTATATAATTGCTAGGATTTTGGATGCCAAAACTGCGATCGAGCCAAGTTTTAGCAGCTTGGTGGCTAGCGTGGCGAAACAGAATGGTAATGTGTTCGGCATTGGGAATGACGACAAGCGATCGCCCTTGACTTTCTCCACCTGCTTGCTGTAGCAACTGTTGAGCATTAGCAACAAAACGCGGCTCCCAATTTCCCGCCTGTAGTTGTAAGTTAGCTGGAACTTGGGGCGTTACTGCGGCTTTCGTAGGGGAGATGGCAACAGTTGCAGTGAAGCGATCGCTCTGTTGAATTGCTGCTGTCATCGCCACACCACTACCCATTGAATGTCCCAACACAGCCACTCGTTGCGGATCGACTCCAGGTTGTGCAAGTAAAGCTTTATAGGCAATATTCAAATCGCTTTGGAGCGACAACCGCCCCCAGGGTTTATTATTGGCTCCATGCCCGCTAAAATCCCACAGCATTGTTGCATAACCAGCATGAGCCAGCGTATAAGCATAACCTAACATCAACTGCTTGGAGCCTGCAAAACCGTGAGCTATCAGTACTCCTGGCATTTTCTGCGATCGCGCAGGTGCGACATACAGCATGGGAATGCCATCTCTAGAAAAAGACTGTACGACTAACCCAGTTCTGGCAGCGACAATTTGCCACCAGGAAAGTACGATGAGGAGTGAAGCAATGACAAGGAGAAATAAGCGTTGGCGATTCACACGGAAAGGGGATAAGGAGTGGTAGGGGCGATCCTCACCCCGAGTAGTAGACTTCCTGCATGAATAGTAGAGCAGTGTGACAGTTAGCAACAGAAGAGTTGAATAATAGGGTAGAAGCATAGCAGGAATGGAAAATAGCAGGAGTAAACGAGCCAAACATCGGCTGACAACATCTTGCCACCGAGTTCAAGCGCCTGTGCGGGGCGAGCCATGAAACCTTTCAGAAAATGGTAGAGGTGTCCGCGCACTCATTGAGCTTTTCTGAACGAAGCGTGTAATCGTAGAAAACGCTTTGGCTGGCGGTTAAATTTGATTGCGACAAAGCTGAACTACGAACTGGCACATGCTACTTGATTCATGCAGGAAGTCTAGTGATTCAAGCTATAGTAAGTGCAGCAAGAGTTGAATGCGATCGCTTTGTCAAAGAAAGTCCTATATTTTACGATGAAGGGACATTTTCAATCGATCGATTCCGCCAAACTTTGCAGCAAACTTCTCAGAGTTATGACTTTGAAAGCATAGTACAAGCCGAACCTGCAATTAGACAGTTATTAAAGATAGATTTTGAACCCAAAGTTTCGGCAACTATTTGGAAAAACTTCCGTCAAACCATCAACCAAACGCTTAAAACACAGCTATTACCAGCAGCAGAGAAACAAATAGACTTAATTTTACGAAGAAGGAGCCAGGAGTCAGGAGTTGCTGTGTCAGGAGAATAAAAAAAACTTCATTTATGGGGAACCGCGCCCGTTTAAAAAGAAACAATTATGTCGAGACACATAGTACAGCGGGCGGATGTGGAGGTTTCCTCCACATTTAAGCCGCGTAGAGACATAATCAGCTCATTTTTCAATCCCATGTATTTATACATGGGTTACTTCTGACTCCTGACTCCTGACTCCTGACTACTTTGAAAGCAATACAGTCATGTTCGGAGTTATTTAGAGCAAACATTGATACAAGAAACTGAGGAGAAGATTAGAAGAAACGAGCGATCGCAAGTTGAAATTGTCCAGGTTAAGAACGGAATTATATTTAACGGTAGGCAATGCCCACCCTACTATGACAAAAACTCTTGGAATTAAAATATCGATCGCGGTAAAAAACTATATCTGAAAACGCGATCGCTATCAGTGTCAAAGTTGCGGTCAAACCGAAAATAAAACAAATCTCACCATAGACTATATTACCTCTTTAGCAAGTAGCGGTTCCAACGATATCAGCAATTTGCAAACTCTCTGCCACACTTGTAACTCGCATAAAAAACATTATTTCGACCCTCGCTTTCAACGAAAATTCAATTTTTAAATACTTACCAATTCCAAAGCATAAACTCATACTGCGAGATTCTGCTTTGGTTCGTTGCCTCTAAAATCCGCTACAGTGGTACTAAATAGCAGATGTCAGAATTGGAATGTCACCACGTCTTTTACTGGTCGATGATGAACCTGGATTGCGGGAAGCCGTCAAGGACTACTTAGAAGAAAGCGGCTTCGCCGTGCAAGTTGCAAGTAATGCCCGCGAGGGTTGGGATTTATTGCAACAAAGTATTCCCGACTTGGTGATTTCAGATATCATGATGCCCCAGGTAGACGGCTATCAATTCCTCAAGCAAATGCGAGAAGATCCTCGCTTCAAACGGCTGCCAGTGGTATTTTTGACTGCTAAGGGAATGACAACCGATCGCATTCAGGGCTATCAATCTGGTGTAGATGCCTATATTCCCAAGCCCTTCGATCCCGATGAGTTGGTGGCGATTGTCGAGAACTTATTGGAACGCCGCCCCGTCAATCAACCCGTAGCAGAAGGGGAAGCCCCCGATATCGCTGAATTAGCAAATCAAATCGCTCAGATTAAGGCAATGTTAACTCAGCGTAGCGCGATCGCTACGACTCCCGCCCCAATAAAAATCGATCTCACGCCGCGAGAACAAAGCGTGCTGAATTTGGTAACAGAAGGTTTGATGAACAAAGAAATCGCCCGTCGCCTGCAAACCAGCGTCCGCAACGTCGAAAAATACGTCAGCCGCCTCTTTAGTAAAACTGGTACAAATAGCCGTACTGAATTAGTTCGGTTTGCCCTAGAACACGGACTGATTGAATAGACTGTAAGTCATGGCCAGAAAGGCGATCGCCAGGGCGTGAAAGTATTAACTACACAAGTTTTCAGCCTACTTTATTTCGGTAGGAAGAACTAAGCGCGATCGCTTCAAGGAGCCAAAAATTCCTAGCTAGCGGAGGAATTCTCTTGGGTCTGAAATTGCTAGAGTTATTGATGAAAGCTCAATTCAAGTGGATTGCTCCATGTTGCGTAAATTCACAATCTTGTTTTTAACCTTAACTTTATGCTGGACGACTGTAGCTTGTGGGGGACCAAGTGAAACGAATAATCCCCAAGCTACTAGGAATGTAGCTACGCGAGAAAACGTTTCTACCCAGCTCGCCGATGGTGAGTATCCCGTGCAGCAAGCTGAATATAATGACGTTGATGGGACATATAGCTTAGTCTTACTCAATACCCCACCTGGCACGCCTCCAATCTACAACACCCAAAACTTACAGATGGCACGGCTGACTGATGAAGAAATTAAAGCAGGTCAAAAGAGCTATTTGAAAGTAGAAAACGGGCAGCCAGCTTTATATCTCACTGAAGATTTTCGGATTCAGTACGTCCATAACGTGACGGAAACGCAAACGAATCCCCAAACCGGACAGCAAGAGACTGTAGTTGTACGACGAGAAACGAGTTTTTGGACACCATTTGCTGGAGCCTTAGCGGGTAATATAGCTGGACAAGCGATCGGTAATATGTTGTTCAGACCCCAATACTACGTTCCACCCGTCTATCAACCAGGGGTTAGCGTTCTCAGAGGTTATGGCGGTTATGGTACTACTTACGATCGCGCCGTAAGTAATTACCGTACGCGCTACAACGCACCTCCAGCAGCAGTCAGAAACAGACAAACTTTCCGCACCACGGGTAGAATTAGAACTCCTTCAGGCAGCACGGTACGCACCCCCGCACGCACCACTAACCGTCCCACCGGCTCGGGCTACGGTACGAACATTCTGCGCCCATCAGGTAATCGAACTTCTACTTATAGAAGACCATCTTCTGGTAGTTTTGGTAGCCGCAGTCGTAGTTCTTTCGGCAGTGGTAGCCGCTCTAGTTTCGGTAGTAAAAGACGCTAAGAAGCAATTAGCAATTAACAATTGACAAAGGGCGTACATCTGTACGCCCCTAATTGCTAAGTTAAGGCAACAACTGGCTGCTGCCAGCGCCCTACTGCTCTGCCAATGACGCTGAGTTCTTGCATTAGGCGATCGAATCTTTGAGGTGTTAGAGATTGGGGTCCATCAGATAAAGCTTTAGCAGGGTTAGGATGGACTTCAATCATGAGCGCATCTGCACCCGCCGCGATCGCTGCCATAGACATTGATGGTACGTATTCTGCCCTTCCCGTGCCGTGGCTGGGGTCGATCGCGATGGGTAGATGGGTGAGCGATCGCAACACGGGAATCACCGATAAATCTAAGGTATTTCGCGCATATTGGCGATCGAAGGTACGAATTCCTCGCTCGCATAAAATCACGTTGGGATTGCCCGCAGCCATGATGTATTCTGCTGCCATCAACCATTCTTCAATCGTGGCTGACATCCCTCGTTTTAAGAAAACTGGTTTAGGTTGCGCTCCCACTTTCTTCAACAGCGAGAAATTCTGCATGTTCCGCGCCCCAACTTGGATGACATCAGCGACTTCTACGATCTTGTCCAAATCTTCCGCGTCCATCACTTCGGTAATAATACCCAAGCCTGTAGCCTCCCGTGCCGCAGCTAGCAAGCCCAAAGCACTTTCGCCGTGTCCTTGGAAAGCGTAGGGAGATGTCCGAGGTTTGTACGCTCCACCGCGCAACAATTTGGCTCCTGACGCTTTGACATACTGCGCCGTAGCCACGATCATTTCTTCATTTTCGACTGAGCAAGGACCGGCAATTGTCACTACTGGATGATTTTGACCGATGTGAACTGCTCCGTCAGGTGTTTCTACAACTACGTCCGTAGGTTGTCCGTGACGAAACTCTAAACTCGCACGTTTGAATGGTTGCTCTACTCGCAAAACTTGTTCGATCCAAGGACTAATTTCTTGCAGTTGTAGCGGATCGAGTGCGGCTGTTTCGCCAACTAATCCGATCACAACTTTATGTTTCCCCACAATCCGTTCAGGGGTTAGCCCGCGATTGCACATTTCTTCACTAATGCGATCGATCTCCTCTTGCGGCGAACCAACTTTCATCACAATAATCATGCTAAATTCCCTATTCAGTTATCAGTTATTAGTTGTCAGTGACCAGTTACTATCGACTACTCACTACTCACTGTTCGCTAAATAAACACTTAGTTGAATTTTTTAGATAACGAAGGGATGAAAAGTGAAGGGTTAAGGATTGCGCGATCGCCATGCAAAAGCCTTGTTCGTATCCTTTTCACCCACTCACCTCATTTAAGTGAGGCTAAGTACTAAAAGTTGGTGGCTGACATCTTAGTTAAACTAAACAATTAGTTAAACATTTTTTTGCCGATTTGCCCGCCAAGCTTCTACCATGCGTCCCCAGTTTGTCTGGAACTCTTGTCCGCCCCAGATGCCTCCAATTCTGTCTTCATCCCAAGAAGCAGAGAGGATACCATAGGTAATTCCTAACACACCTAAGCCGAAACACCCCATGCTTACCATCAGCACTGCTATAGGAGGCAATTTCAACCAGCCGTTACTCACAACTATGTAGCTGATAAAGAAGGTAGATACACCTAAAAACGTAGGTATCCCAGCGAACGCCGCCATTCGCCGCGCCATTCGATTGCTCACAACTTTGGGCAGGGCGAGATCTTCCTTTTCCTTCTTAGTCAGCTTGCGGTTCGGCTGTGCTTTGGTTTCCTGAGTTACAGAGGCTTTTGCCTTGGGTGGTTTTTGGCGCTTTTTAGCAGGTTCAAACGGGAGGCGATCGCTTTGCTTTTGCGGTTCTTCATCTGCCATATTTTCCAACCCTTACTAACCTCGGATACCGAGACGAGCTAACAAATTCTGATATTTTTGTTTGTCTTCACTTTGCAAGAAGCCCAACAGCCGCTTGCGCTGTCCGATCAATTTTAACAAACCCCGTCGCGAAGAGTGGTCTTTCTGATTGCTGCGGAGATGCTCGCTGAGACGGCTAATCCGCTCTGTCAGCATTGCTATTTGCACTTCAGTCGATCCCGTATCGGTATCGTGAACTTGATATTCGGAAATAAGCTCTTGCTTGCGCTGTTGTGTCAGTGCCATGATTTACTCTTTAGTCATAAAATGCCGCGATTTTTCATTGTACCACAGGCTTTTATAGTGACCGGCGACCAGCAACCAGCGATCGGCGACCAATGACAGTTATCAGCGATCGGTTGTGGTATGAGTTGTGTATTTTGGCAACAGCATAGTTCTTGCTGCGATCGCATCAGCTGCAATTTGTGCTTTAAGTTCATCTAGGGAAGCAAACTTTTTTTCTGGTCGAATGAATTCTGCTAATTGAACGGCGATCTCTTTACCATAAAGATCGCCCGACCAATCAAATAAATGTACTTCTACCGTTAAATCCATTCCGTTAACAGTAGGACGGTAGCCAAGATTCATCACTCCAAATTGTCCCCCAACTCTCTCGCCTTCAATCGACACTCTAACGGCATAAACGCCGAGGCGGGGTAAAAACTTATTTTTGGGTAATTGAATGTTAGCCGTGGGAAAGCCGATAGTTCTTCCCAATTGCTGCCCTTTGACGACTGTCCCTTGAAGAGTATAAGGACGGTCTAGTAATATCTGGGCACGTTTGACATTGCCTTCAGTTAATGCTTGTCGAATCGCAGAACTGCTAATTCTTTCACCTTCACAGTTGTAATTAGGCAAGATTGCTACGGGAATATCAAATCGAGCCGCGATCGCTTGTAGATCTGTTGCCGTACCACTTCGCTGCTTGCCAAAGCGAAAATCTTGTCCGATGCTAATTGTGGTTGCTTGCAGTTGTTGTACCAAAATTTGCTCGACAAAATCTTCAGGACTCAATGCTGCTAGTTCTCGATTAAAAGGCAGCAATACCAACTGCTCGATTCCCCAGATGGTAAGCAATTGTACTTTTTCTGCTAGTGGTGTTAATAGCTGTCGAGATTGTCCGCTAAAAAACTCTTGCGGGTGGGGATTAAAGGTTACTACCGTTGGATAGGGAGTCGGGAGGCGGGACTCAGGAGTCGTTGATTCCGAATCCCGTTTACGCAGTCTAGAGTCAGCATCTATTCCGAATTCCGAACTCTTGACGACAGGCTGAATTACTTGCTGATGCCCGCGATGCAAGCCGTCAAAATTTCCCAGGGCAACAGCAGTTGGAGTCAGAGCGTTAGTAGTAGATTCAGTTATCCACACGCTTTACATTTTGACACAAACTCAACTTTGACACAAATTATTCGCTGGCGGTGAATCATTCTTGGCTTAGCGATCGCGATCGCACTCCAGAGAAAAATTCAGGTGTCGCTGACTCAATTGTTGTAAACCAGAGGCGCAAGTCAAGTTGTATTGCAGCGGCGTGACAGTAATGTAATTTTGGCGAATCGCATCCACGTCGGTAGGAATGTTTTGGGGTAAATGCAAATCTGGCTCTGGTTCCACTTCTTCTAATAGTTCCCCTGCCAGCCAGTAATACGTTTTGCCACGGGGATCGACCCGTTTTTCAAATACATCCACATATCGCCGTACCCCTTGGCGAGTAAAAACAACTCCGGTAATTTCTGACTGTGGTACGGGAGGCACGTTGACATTGAGTAACATTAACTGGGGTAGCGGTTCTCGTTCCAACTGGGCAACTAAAGAGCGAGCAAAGTTTGCTGCAACTTGAAAATCTTTATGGGTAAAACTGGTCAGGCTAAAAGCAATACTTGGGATACGCTCGATGACACCTTCCATTGCAGCGGAAACCGTACCGGAATACAAAATATCAGTACCTAGATTCGCTCCTTGGTTGATGCCAGAAAGAACCAGATCGGGAAGACTATCGAGTAAAGCCCATAAAGCCAATTTTACGCAGTCAGAAGGAGTGCCTGAACACGCCCAGGCTTTAATTTTGGGATGAAAAATCGATTCAACAAGTTCGGCACGGATTGGTTGATGCAGAGTCAAACCGTGTCCAGTCGCCGATCGCTCGCGATCGGGGCAGACGACAAATACATCGTGTCCTGCCTCAGCTAAAGTATTGGCAAGGTTGCGGACACCAAGAGCGTAAATGCCATCGTCGTTGCTGATCAGTAGTTTCATTGGGAGAGTAGAGAGTGGCTAGTGGCTGGTGGCTGGTGGCTAGGATTTTTGCATATTCACTAACCACTAACCACTGATAACTGATAACTGATAACTGCTTTACACTGATAGGATAGACGCAGTTAGACATTTTATTATTGTTAGCAGCTAAAAAAGCATGACCGACCAGCCTACTAACTTAGTGACTCAACTAGAAACGCTACGACAGGAAGCACAAACCGCGATCGCTGCTGCTGATACCCTGGAGCGCGTGGAAGAACTCAGAGTAGCGTACTTGGGCAAAAAAGGTCAGTTGTCTGCAATTATGCGGCAAATGGGTCAGCTCTCAGCTGAAGAACGCCCGCAATTTGGCGCGATCGCCAATACTGTTAAAGAGGCAGTACAAGCAGATCTAGACGAGCGACGCACTAAGTTACAAGCAGATCGACTGCAAGCGAAGTTAGAATCGGAAACCATAGATGTTACTATGCCTGGGGTGTTTCGTCCCCTCGGTCACGTCCATCCCCTCAACAGTACTACCGATAGAATTATCGATATTTTTGTCGGTCTAGGTTACACCGTAGCAACGGGTCCGGAAATCGAAACGGATTATTACAATTTTGAGGCGCTCAATTTCTTACCCGACCATCCAGCGCGGGATATGCAGGATACTCTATATCTCCCCGATGGAAATTTGCTGCGAACTCATACATCAAACGGGCAAATTCATTATATGGAAGACAACGAGCCGCCCGTGCGAATTGTGGTTCCAGGTCGTTGCTATCGGCGAGATACTGTAGATGCTACCCATGCCGCAGTTTTCCATCAAATAGAATTTTTCGCGGTAGATGAGGGTATAACTTTCACTGACCTCAAAGGTACGATCCAAATATTCTTGCAAGAAATGTTTGGTGACGTGCCAATCCGCTTCCGCGCTAGTTATTTTCCCTTCACCGAACCGTCAGCTGAAGTAGACGTACAGTGGAAGGGGCGCTGGTTGGAAGTCATGGGCTGCGGCGCGATCGATCCGAACGTGTTGAAAGCTGTGGGCTACGACCCAGAAGTTTATACGGGTTTTGCCGCTGGTATGGGTGTGGAACGGTTGGCAATGGTACTCCACCAAATCGACGATATTCGTCGCTTTTACAGCAGCGATCTGCGGTTTTTGCGGCAATTCTAAATGAATCTCCTTTTTCATCCAACATTTGTCATTTACACTCAACTCATGACAAATGTCACGCCTCGTTTCCAAAACTGTAACCGCAGTAGGAAGACCTGCCAAGGATGTCACACTTAGAATTTAAGTTAAGCGACAACAGTTGCTCGCCTTCTACAAGGGACGGAAAATTTCGCACGCAAAATATTTATGATAGTTATCGAGAAAACAATGAACGACAGAGAATTCAACCGCGAACGAGCCAGCTTTTGGCAGAGGCGATACGCTGTTCGTCTGGGCAGACTTTACGTCCAACTGGCAGCTAACAATGTCTTCTTGAAGTTGTTTGAAGGCTCGGATGGCGATCGCCTTAAGTGTTCGGCTTCCTAGCTCGTTTCGGTACTAAACTATTTTCGTAGACAGAGCATCACGGAACTATTTTTGGAGATTAGATGATGCGCCCAGTCTCATGGATAACTCTAGCTCTCCTCATCATCAGCGTGCTTTCTACTACAGCACGGGCAGAGCAGAATCGGCAAATAATTACTCAGCTAGAACTACGCGATCGCATTATCAAAATAACTTCTGGTTCTCAGGGGTTAAACTACTCTGTTCTCTCTCAAGACGGCACGGTGTTAGATGCCAATCTGAATGAAAACCAACTCGCAAAGAAACATCCCGAACTGTACGAAAGAGTTCGTCCTGCTGTTGCCAAAGATACTAGTGATTCTGACGCGATGCTTTGGATGGGTGAGTTTCCAGATATTCCTAAATAAGTAGAGAAGAAAATTCTCTTTTGGCAAAACACAGCAGAATTACTAACGACAAACTATCGATAATCTCTCCATAATCTATTGCTGCTAGTCTGAGACACTAATCGGCTGGCAATGTTTATTTGGAGGATAGTCTGCATGACATCACCTTTCTACTTAACCATTAAAGGTAAATTCGTCATTGCAGGCAAAGAACCGGATGGAGATTCCGTACGCTTTATTGCTGACGATTCGGATTTATATCAAGAACTCCAGCGTAACTATCGGATTAAACCTTCGCGCGATCGCAGCGTTCAATTGCGATTTGAAGGTATAGATGCCCCGGAAGTACATTATGGCAGGTATGCCCAACCGCTAGGAGACGAAGCCCGCGATTTTCTATTGAAAAAGATGGGTTTTGCCAAGATCGAATTTCAGGGCGATCGCATTCAATCTGCCAATCCCGATACTGTATCTGGGGTAATTCTAACTCAGGCTGCTGATGTTAACGGACGACCCATATCTTACGTACTGATAGGCAAGAATGCCGCACGGCTAGAAAACGGAGACTGGACGCAAGTTGAACCAGAACTTTTGCGCCAAACTCTTAACTTTCTGATGATGGCTGACGGAAGAGCTTACTATACCGTTTATACTTCTACGCCGCGATCGCACCGTCAAGTCCTGCGAGAAGCAGCTTTAGCAGCGCGAGAAAAAGAATTAGGCGTTTGGGCAGCAGATAGTACCAGTATTTTCAGATTAGTAGATTTTGATTCTATAACTCCTCCCAACGGCCAATTGATTCTACCAAAGCTATTTCGGCGCTGTACGGATTATCTTAAAGCTGTCGCTGACGGTTATAGTGGCAATCTTGCAGATTGGCTGGAAGGCGTTTCTCTCCAGCGATCGCGTAACGAAAATGATGCTGTCATTATTCGCGATCGCACTCAAGTTTCTCTTAGTAGCTTAATCGAACAATATAATAGTCAAATCGTGTTTCAAGAAGATTTGTTGGATATTACTTTTGTAGAAAAGACGTGATTAGCTATTGGTTATTTGTCATTTGGAAAAGTCAGTTTTAACTTTTAACCCTTCATTTCATTCGAGGGCAAGCTTTTGACCCTTCGCTTCACTCGAGGGCAAGCTTTTGACTTTATTCATCTAATGTATTGCTATTTCTATCCACTTAGGATAGGCATAAGAGTTTTGAATTTGTAACTGCGAGCCAGTATAGGTTTTACCTATTAATTCAAATATAATTTGTAGTTTATCCATTTGCTGCTGTTCTGTGCCAAAAGTTTCTAAAGCCAGACTCCACCAGGCATTGTTTTGAAGAGTTAATTGAGTGAGTTCTAAGGTGCAACCGTCATACAAACGTTGCGATCGCACTTTGCCAATCCTCACCCAAGATTTTTGGTTCAACACATGCTTTGGTTGAAAACTTTCAGTTGTTGGATCTTCACATAACCATTTGCCCCATCTTTCTAACTTACCCTCCAGCCGTTCAAAACGCAAAACCTCTAATTCTGCTTGTCGCCACTTAATTTCCAAACGTCCCTGACGCAATTTTATTCCCATATATTCGCATTCAGGAGCGTAGAGGTACACGTCTTCCCTTGCTTCTGGTGCTTGCAATTGTCCGCCTAAGTCTGCGGTACTAAACCAAGTTTCAACATTCAAGGGTAATTTCCCAGAAATAAACCAACGTACTTCTAAACTAGTTAGCATACGCATTCAGATATAGGTCGGGCAAAACGATGTATTTCAGATCGTACTGACGATGCAGCAGCTTACACTGAAGTTGGTTGGTTAGTTCTATCCAAGCTCGAACGTCCACTTAATGAGAGCATTATTCGCGAGATGCCTGTAAACAGAATGCTAGCACCGACTAGCGTGCCAATTATCCACGGTGCATTGAAGGGATACTGAAACAAAATCATCCCACCCAAGATTAAGGTAATAATACCGTCACCAAGTACCCAAGTCCAATTCTGTTGCGGACGCAAACGGAAAGCAAGAATTGTTTCAAATACACCTTCTGCGAGCAGAAAACTACCCAGCAGCAAAGTGAGCGTTAATACACCTGTTAAGGGATAAACGAACAGCATTATACCTGTAGCAACATACAGAATGCCCAACACGAGCTTCCAAGCAAAACCCCCGTCGTTGCGAGTCTGAAACGCATAAAATAGCTTAGCAGCTCCAGAGCTAATTAAAATCAGCGCTACCCAAGTCTCAAAAAATATTGTCGAAACTGCAGGTAAAGCGATCGCAACAACTCCGAAAATAGTCAGTAGCACGCCGACGAGCAAAGAGCGATTGATACCTTTGTTACTGTTAGAAGAAATATCAGTTGTCATCTCGGTTTTCCCGTGCTGGAAACAATACAATCACGCTAGATAATTTCTCTAGTGCTTGGATAGAATCTTAAGGTAGAGTTATTGTGGGTTGATAGTTGATAGTTGTAGACGCGCTCCGCTACACTGCGTGAAAGTTGACGATTGACGTTAATTGACGCTCGATCGCTAGTCACTGCTCGCTACTGGCTGAAATCCCATATCTTGCAGGCTTTGATACAATTGCTTGGCTAAAGTAGGATTGCTCGATTCATAAAGCGCGATCGCCTGTTGAAATACTGTTAAACCTTCTTTTACTTGCCCTAATTTCAGCAACACAACTCCTAAATTTTGATAAGCTTGGGCATACTCCGGATTGAGTTGGATGGCGCGTTCGTATGCCGCGATCGCTTCTCCAAACTCTCCCATTGCCTTTAAACTAATACCTAAGTTATAGTAGCCTACAGCAAAATTAGGATCGATTTGTAATACTTTCTGATAAGTAGATTTAGCTTGAGGTAGATCTCCTATTTTTTGCCATAAACTACCTAAATTGTTGTAAGCACCAAGTTTTAGAAAAGAAGATACATTCAACCGAGTTGCTGCTTGATATGAGGCAATTGCCTGCGGTATTTGCCGATTGCAGCTATAAGCAATTCCTAAGTGATAGTGCAATTCATACAAGATTTCTTCATTTTTAGCTGCATATTTTAGTCCTCTTTCTAATAACTCAATTCCTGGCACAACTTTTCCTATTTGTACGTATAAAGCTCCCAACTTACTACAAACATAAGGATCGTCAGGGTGACTGGCTAAAAAACCTGACATGATCTTCTCAGCTTGGGCAAACTTATCCTTCTGGGCAATTTGCTGTTGTTGGTATCCGTAGTGTAAAACAGCAACCATGTCTAAGCTGGCGATTTGCCAGTGAGGTTCGCGACAAAGAATTTCAGTAACGCTATCGTCAATTATGGCGTGATAGGGACGTGTAAAATAGATGTCTCGATGACGGCGAAACAAACGCGAGACTAAAGAATATGGTGATTGTATCGCACCAACTTCTTGTCGTAGCAAATTAACGACTAGAAAGCGATCGCTATCCACGATCTGCTGTAAATCTGGTAAGATTTCCGGCACTAGAATCTCATCTGCATCTAACACCAAAACCCAGTCGCCAGTCACGTACTTAAGTGCTTCATTTCGTGCTGCACTAAAATCGTTACACCAGGTAAAGCGTTGGACTTTTGCTCCAAATTGCCGAGCTATTTCCACCGTACGATCGCTAGAGCCAGTATCTAAAACAACCATTTCCTCTACAACATCTTTAACGCTGTTGAGACACTGAGGTAGTGCTATTTCTTCATTTTTGACAATAATGCAAAGGCTAAGAGTCATTGGGGAGTGAGTAGTAAGTAGTGGATAGTAATCGGTCGCTGATAACTGATAACCGATAACCAAAAAATCCCGCTCAGTTTTGATTTGAACGGGATTTTTAAAATCATCCTATCAGTTGTTACTCATTTGACTCGTAAGAAAAGAGCAACCAGAAGTCATCAGTTTAATGCACTCCCATTTTGACCTTTGACTTTTGTTTGACTTTTGACTTCTTACAAGTCAGGAGGTAGCATCACTTTGTCGATCGCGTGGATGACACCGTTACTCGCTTTAATATCGGGTTGCACTACACTAGCATCGTTCACAGACACACCCTTGCTGGGATCTGCTTGTACGTTCACAGCTCCGCCTTCTACTGTCTTGACTTCCCCAGATTTTAAGTCGCTAGATGTGACATTACCTGGTACTACGTGGTAAGTGAGAATTTTAACCAGAATATCTTTATTTTCAGGTTTCAATAACTCTTGTAGGGCATCCTGAGGTAGTTGGGCAAAAGCTGCATCTGTCGGCGCAAACACGGTAAACGGTCCCTGTCCGGAAAGAGTTTCTGCCAAACCTGCTGCTTTGAGAGCAGCTGTCAAGGTTTTAAAGGAATCATTAGCGGCTGCTAGAGCTACCACATTTTCTTTTGACGGCTCAGTTGCTCCTGGTGCAGGAATTGAAGGACTAGGGGTTGTTGCTGGGGGCTGAGTTTCCGATGGGGGTGTTGTTGGTGTAGTACGGCGGTTGTAAGGGGGTTCGTTGAAAATACTTGGATTGGGATTAGTGGCTCCCCCACTCGACTGTTGCGCTCCCACAGGAAGTCCGATGAGGATGCTAGCTCCTACAACTCCTATCAGGCTCGCTAGTAGCTTGAGTGTCTTGTTAGGGATTAAGCTGTGGTGACTGGGAATTTTTCTCACTGTTGCGTTCCTCTATTGCTCCAAGAATTGTTAGACTATCGTTTTTTTGTCGTGTTCCGAGAATCTTAAGTTTTATAACATTCTCCGATCTTTTTGACAAACTGCACAAACAACCACTTTGTGAAAGGCTTTGAGTGAGCGCGGAGTCTTAGGGATAGCTCCTTCCAGTGACTTTGCTATTAACAGCCGTTTCGAGGCAACTCGCTAGTGCAGAACTAGTAAGAAGTGGAAAGCAAGAGGTTCGATCTTGCATTGGGTTCGTTCAATTGCGTTCGTTTATGAGTGTCACTTAATCTAAAGCTAGATTAGATCGATTTATTAAAATTAAAAGAACGTCAATTTTGCTGGGTTACCACTCGCGATCGCCATCTTATTCTAATTGCAATTAAGCGCATGAATTAGGACTATCTCAAAAGGCATACTATTATCCCAAAGGAATAATTTCAAAATATTAAAATCTAATGTGTTTCGTTTCATTTTGTCCGACTACGCTTGACAGATTGCATTTAAAATTCTTAAAAATAGAGATATTAGCAGACTCAAAAGTTTATATAGATTAATCGTTGCGTTCATATTTCTTTAGATTACTACTTGAGGTAGAGGAAATTACAAGTTTGAAAGTGATAGATTGCACTTAATTGAATGGATGCGTAGAAACAGGAGTAAATAGTATTATGTGGAACATCATTGCTTGGATTGTCTTAGGGCTAATAGCTGGAGCGATCGCTAAAGCCATCTACCCCGGCCATCAAGGTGGCGGTATTCTGGCAACAATTATTCTCGGAATTTTAGGTGCATTAGTAGGAGGCTGGCTGGGCTCCGTGGTCTTCCCAGGTACTGCGGGAGCTGCGGCGGGAGTTGGTGCGCTAACCATACCTAGCATCATTTTTGCCGTTCTCGGTGCGATTATTCTACTATTCATCTGGGGTTTGGTTACTCGCAGAACTGCATAAAAATCAATAAAGGCTTGTGGATGCTGAAGCACTTCAGATAATCCTTCCCCAAAACATCTACTGGGGAAGGATTATTTTGTAGGAACAAGTCATGAATGAAATTCTCAATGAAATTCTCCAGTTGTGGTAGAAGGGTGAGGTAAGAAGTCAGCAGTCAGAAGTCGGCAGCCAGAAGTAGCTGCTTACCGATCCCCGATCGCTGCTCAAAGGAGAGACAAAATGATAGAACTGTATCAATTCGAGCTATCGCAGTACTCAGAAAAGGTACGTTTAATCCTAGATTACAAAGGATTAGAGTACCGTAAAATTGAAGTCACGCCAGGTATAGGACAGGTAGAACTATTCCGCATGTCGGGACAGCGGCAAGTCCCGGTACTGAAAGATGGCAGTACATTTGTAGCAGATTCTACTGAAATTGCTAAGTATCTCGATCGCCAATATCCAAATAGACCCTTATTTCCTAGCGATCCAGTTCAACGAGCATTATGCCTGATAATGGAAGAATGGGCAGATTCATCAATTGGGATCAAAAGCCGTCAAGCTCTATTTGGTGCAATTAGCCAAGATCGAAGTTTTCGCAAGTCTCTGCTACCAGAAACTACTCCCGATGTTTTCAAAAGTCTAGTCGAATTCATTCCCAGTGAATTACTCAAAGTCTTAGGAATTGGCGTAGGTTCCGGTCCCGACAGCGTTCAATCTGCCACTACAGACTTAAAGCAAGATCTAGAAGCGCTGTGTTTGTTGTTGGTAGAACGTCCCTACCTGCTGGGTAACGAACCCTGCTTAGCTGATTTAGCCGTGGCAGGCTTGTCCATGTTGATTAAATTCCCTGATGGACCTTACCTCGACCTCCCGCCAGCCATCAAAGGCAAAGGTATCCCTGGATTAGCTGACAGTATCGTATACGAACCATTTTTCACCTGGCGCGATCGCCTTTACGCCCAATACCGCAAATCCACCTTCAGCCCCAGTACTGCACCCTCAGCACCTACCTCGATTAGCATTGACTAGTTTGTTATTAATAGTCGTTTGCTGAGCAAACGATTATTAATAATATTATTTTGTAGCCACGATCGAAAATTCGACATAAGATAAGCCAAGGGAAATTGCAAATTTTGCCGTCATTAATCCTATGAATTCGGCGCAACCACCCTTGGGTTCCGTTATCCAAGGTTCTCTCAGTCAAGGCTTAGAAGTAAGGCTCCATCCAGATGTCTCGGTAGAAGATATGCGGGTGGGAAAATTTCTGGTTGTTGAAGGGGCGCGATCGCGTTTTTTCTGTATGCTGACAGATGTATCTCTCGGTACTTCGAGTAACAGAATTGTTGCCAATCCGCCTCATCCCGACGATGATTTTTTACGGGAAGTGTTAGCTGGTAGCGGCACGTATGGGACGATCGAACTATCACCCATGCTAATGTTTACTCCCGAAGAGTATGCTGAGACAAGCAATGGCATATCTCTACAAGGCAAAAAAACAGACTCGAACGGGCAAAACGGATTAGCATCATATCAGCCGCAAAGTAGCAGCAGCATCGAACTGATGCCAGTCAAAACAATTCCCCGCCACTTCAGCCAAGTATACGATGCTAGCGAACGAGATTTCCGCGCTGTATTTGGCTGGGAAGATGACCCCCACCGCCGCAATTTTGCCATCGGTCAACCGTTGGATATGGATGTTCCCATTTGCATCGACTTAGACCGCTTTGTAGAACGCAGCAACGGTGTATTTGGTAAATCTGGTACGGGAAAATCGTTTCTCACTCGCTTATTGCTGTGCGGCATCATTCGCAAGCAAGCAGCAGTCAACTTGATCTTCGATATGCACTCGGAATACGGCTGGGAAGCAGTGCGCGAAGGCAAGCAATTTAGTACCGTTAAAGGTTTGAGACAGCTATTCCCGGGACAAGTCCAAATTTATACCCTCGACCCCGCATCAACCAGGCGACGAGGCGTGCGGGATGCCCAGGAACTTTACCTCAGCTACGACCAAATTGAAGTTGAAGATTTGATGCTGGTGCGGGATGAGTTAAATCTGTCTGAAGCCAGTTTGGAAAATGCAATTATTTTGCGTAACGAGTTTGGCAATGCTTGGATTAGCCAACTCTTAAGCATGACTAACGAGGAAATTCAGTTTTTCTGCGAAGAAAAGCGGGGTAATAAGTCTTCAATCATGGCATTACAGCGCAAGCTGAACCGTCTAGAAGACATGAAATACATGCGTCCCGTCTGCCCGCAAAATTACATTAAACAAATATTAGAGTCCCTAACAGCTGGCAAGCACGTCGTGATCGAGTTTGGTTCGCAATCGAATATGCTGTCGTACATGCTAGCGACAAATTTGATCTCGCGCCGGATTCACCAGCATTACGTCCACCAAGCCGAGAAATTTTTGCAGACCAAAAATCCTTGCGATCGCCCCCGTCAATTAGTAATTACAATCGAAGAGGCACACCGCTTCCTCGACTCCGCCACCGTTCGCCAAACTATTTTTGGTATCATTGCCAGAGAGATGCGTAAGTACTTTGTTACGCTGTTGGTGGTTGACCAGCGCCCTTCGGGAATTGATAATGAGGTGATGTCTCAGATCGGTACGCGGATCACGGCTCTACTCAACGACGAAAAAGACATCGATGCCATCTTCACGGGAGTTTCTGGAGGACAAAGCCTGCGATCGGTTTTGGCTAAACTCGATTCTAAGCAACAAGCATTAATTATCGGTCACGCCGTCCCTATGCCAGTGGTAGTGCGTACTCGTCCCTATGACGAGAAGTTTTATACTGAAATTGGCGATGTTGCTTGGGAAGAAAAGCCTGATGATGAAGTTTTCGCCGCCGCCGAGTTAGCTAAAGCCGATTTAGGTTTTTGAGTTCTAACTAGGGAGACAAGTCGTAAGTCGTATTTCACACACCACGCACCACGCACCACATTCTTTCACATTCGGAATTTACACCAAAACTTTATCTGTTACAGTTCGGATATCCGGAACCTGCGACAGGGAGAGTGATGTCATTATATATGACATACCCAATATGCTTTTGGTCGAAGTGGATAAGCAAAACACTGCGCGAGATTTCCAGAATGGTTCTAGTGTAAGCCCCAAATAAGGCTTTACGTAACAGGGGATCTATTCTAAGATGAGAGTAAGAGTAAACTCATACTGACTTTAAGTTATTGATAGAGATAGGCGAGCAGAGCCAAGCCCAGATAGAGACTAAGGGTTTGCAAACCACTTATCAATTCTGAACCGATCGATGCTCGGCGGTACGAGAAACTTTCTAAAATCAATTCCCGTCTCTACATCTTCTGTTAGATGTTAATTCCCATCTACTCGGATAACCTCCAAGTAGGGATAACTGATTACTTCTTGCAGCCGTCCAGCCATTAAGCATTCGTTTTGTTTACGGAGTAGACAACGCACAAATGCCCACCGAAAACACCACCAAAACCACCACCGAAAATAACAATACCAGATTCACGGCTGATATGGTACGTACCTATCTGCGCGAGATCGGTCGCGTGCCATTGCTGACTAGGGAACAAGAGATTGTCTACGGCAAACAGGTACAGCAAATGATGGCGCTGCTGGATGCTAAGGAAGCTTTAGTCAAAAAGCTACGCCGCGAACCAACCATGGAAGAGTGGACGGCTAAGGTCAACCTGTCAGAAGCCGAACTCAACGACCTCATTCGTAAGGGACAGCGGGCGAAGCAAAAGATGATTGAAGCTAACCTACGGTTAGTTGTTGCGATCGCCAAAAAGTACCAGAAGCGTAACATGGAATTCTTGGATTTAATCCAAGAAGGAACGATGGGACTGGAACGTGGAGTAGAAAAATTCGATCCCATTCGCGGTTACAAGTTCTCCACTTACGCCTATTGGTGGATTCGCCAAGCAATTACTCGCGCCATTGCCCAACAAGCACGCACGATTCGTCTGCCCATCCACATTACGGAAAAACTCAACAAGATTAAGAAAGTACAGCGCGAGCTTGCACAGACTCTAGGACGCAGCCCAAATGCAGTTGAGATTGCCGAGGCGTTGGAGTTAGAACCAGCCCAAATTCGGGAGTATCTTAACCTTGCTCGTCAACCGGTTTCTTTGGATGTCCGCGTCGGCGACAACCAAGATACGGAGTTGCAAGACTTACTGGAAGATGACGGCATATCGCCAGAAAACTACATGACTCAGGAATCCTTGCGTCAAGACTTGGATACCCTGCTGTCAGAGTTAACTCCGCAACAGCGAGAAGTTTTGAATTTACGCTTTGGCTTGCAGGATGGCAACGAACTCTCTTTGGCTAAAGTTGGAGAAAGACTCAACTTATCTCGCGAACGAGTTAGACAACTGGAACATCAAGCTTTAGCACACTTGCGGCGTCGTCGTGCCAACGTGCAGGAATACATTGCTAGCTAACTTAGCAGAGGCGCGATAATATTGCGCCTTTACTAAATTTTTTGACTTCTGACTTGGCATACTAGTGCTTTTGTCTGTAATTTAGATTACAATCAATTTAGGTGGCGCTAGTGTTGTTAACAGCATTTATTCAGTGTAAAGATTTTACGTGCTTGTAGTATCTTTGCTCTACAACCAAATATTTTATCTATAGCAAAAACGCCTCCCACATTTAGGAGGCATTTTTGTCTGTATAAGACGTAGAAACGCAAGTCAAACTCATACTAGCAAAGGTTTTGAGTTTACTTTTCTTGTTTTGATATTTATATCTAGCCGGAAAGAAATTTCAGACCTTTGAAAGAACAAGTGACAGTCGGTAATTATCTATATTTTCATTAATAGCTGCTGCCAATACTATATATAGAAGCTCCTCAAAGGAGGCACAGTGAAAAATTATATTTACAATCGCTTCAATAATAAGCTCGGACAGTTAAAATTCGCGCTGTCTGTTTTAGTAACGTTTATGGCGCTCGACCCTACAGCAGCTATTAGTAGCGATCGCCAGCTTGATTCTCTCACTTCAAGATTGCCATCCATTCCGGTTAAAATTGCTAAAAAAGATAGCATTGCACATCCAAAAGGAAAGCTACCTACAGCAGACGGGATATATTTATACGGTCAGTCACCCCAAACAAATCAGCTCGGACAAGAGTATATGATATTTGAGATGCAACAGGGTAAAGTAACTGGAGCGTTTTATTTACCACAGTCAGAGTTTAGCTGTTTTCAAGGTTCTCTGACTTCAAGTAAGTTATCTGTGACAGTTGCAGCAGACGAAAATTCGGAAGCTAATTTGATGCAAGTCGCTGCAGCTAATTCACAAATAGAAGATAATTACACGCAAATACCTTCTCCCTATGTAGTGGGATTGCAAAATTATTATCAATTAACAAATATTAGCGATAACGATCGCCGCATCCTTACTGCTTGTCAGAGTGACGGTCGCGAATAAATGCGCTAAAGGTAAAATTGCAAGCGGGCGCGATCGCGAGAAATATATCAAAGTAAAGATGTGTCGTGAATCCGCGCTCCTACTGCCGCTCTAGAAGAATAACTGAGTTTGCCATGCGATTGCCTGCTATAAAAATAACTTCCAAACTCCTTTTGCGTTTAATAAGCGGGATTGTTATTTTAGCCCTTGCGTGTCTGTGGTTGCTCTTGACCGCAAAGCCGGCGATAGCACAACTCAACTAATTGCCATGACACAAAAATAAAAAATCGGCTCTTCTACCCCTAATTTAAATACTGAATTTCAACGCGATCGCCTACTTTCAAGCCAATTTGAACCGTCATTCCACTGCGGAGTTCGAGAACTTTGTCAATCTCCGTATCAGTGCCATAGGTTGGACAAGTCGTCGTTTTACATGGAGGTACAGCGGCTGCGATCTCTATGACTCGCCCTTCCCGTAAAAAGATCATATCGAGGGGAATCAGAGTATTCTTCATCCAAAATCGAGTTGGTTGTGGCGATTCAAAGACAAACAACATGCCTCGGTTGTCTGCCAAACTAGTACGATACATTAACCCGATCTGTTGTTGTTGCGGTGTTTTAGCAACTTCTAACTCAAACCTTCGCCCCGCGATCGTTGCATAAGCTGAAATTGGTAAGTTTTGCCCTCTCACCTCTTCTGCCTGTGCCTGAAATACGGACGTTGGTTCTGTGGCAATTATCGGCGTACATCCCAACAACAAAAAACTTATTACTATTCCCAACCATTGACTCATAGTCTCTTCATTAAGTTTCTCGCAACACGTATCCAACGCCGCGCACGGTTTGAATTAAGCGCTTTTGTCCTTCATCTTCTAGCTTCAGACGCAAATAGCGGATGTAAACTTCGATCACGTTAGATTCGCCCATAAAATCATAACCCCAAACATTTTCCAGAATTTGTTCGCGAGTTAAGATTTCTCTAGGATGCTCGATTAGATATTTGAGCAGTTCAAACTCTTTCATGGTTAAGTCAATAGCGCGTCCGTGACGCAAGGCTCGACGAGTCGCCAGATCCAAAACTAAATCCCCAAATCTTAACTGTTCCGTACCTGCCGGATCGGGGTGTAAATAAAGGCGGACGAGCCGTAAAAAATCTTCCGTGCGGTAGGGCTTGAGAAAGTAATCATCTGCCCCTGCTTCCAGACAAGCAACGCGATCGTCAACTGTATCTCGCGCCATTAATACTAATATCGGTACGTGCGTGCCCATCCGTCTTAAACTATTACAAACTGTCAATCCCGACTCTACACCCAGCATTCGATCGACCGCGATCAGATCTGGTTGGCGGTTGCGGCTGCGATCGATGCCCGTCGCAGCATCGTGAACTACGATTGGTTCGTAGCCAGACTCCCGCAGATCCAAATTCAACTGCGCCGCCAAACTCTCATCTGGCACGATCGCTAATACACAGGGGCGATGGTCGTTCATAATTTGCATTTAGTTAATACTTAATGGTCAACTGTTAACTGCAATTAACCATTAATTATTGAAATTATTCACAATCAACCATTTAAGGTAATTCTACCGAAGTTGGTTTAGCAATGTGAGGTAAACCCCAACCCAATTTTTCTCTTAAGATGCGGAAAAACTCTGGCGGTTGCAGGCGAATAAACTTAGCCGAGTAGTGCGATCGCTCCATGTGTACTTTGTCTTCTGGGAAGACATAGCAGCCGCCATTACCATCTACTACCATAACTAACCGCGTCGCGCCAGCTGGATAGACTGTTACGGGTTCGCTATCGGGAAACACTAATGCTCGCGAAGCCAAAGAATGGGGACAAATGGGTACGAGTTGCAGTACTGGCACTCCTGGGGTGACAACTGGACCTCCAGCACTCAGGGAATATGCCGTCGAACCAGTTGGTGTAGAAACGATCACTCCGTCAGCAGCGATATCTACTGGTGCATGACGACCTACAGCAATTTCAAAATGGCACATACACGTCAACGGTTCTCGGTGTAGCACCATTTCGTTTAAGCACAAGGCTTCCCACAGCACGTCTTCGCCACGCAAAACTTTTACCATTAGCATGGCTCGTTCTTCAACTTCGTACTCGCCTGCTAAGACTTTTTCCAACGCTTGGGGCAATTGGTTCAAGTAAGCTTCCGTTAAAAAGCCCATGTGACCCGTGTTGAGCGACAGCATGGGAATGCCACTCGGAGCGACCAAGCGCGCCGCTGCCAGCACCGTACCATCTCCACCTAGCACGAATGCCAACTTCATCTCAGAATCAAAACCAGGTGGTGTCAGCCCCTCAATTGGGGTGTGACAGACAGGACTTTCGGGATTAGAATACCCTAACATTCCTCCCACGCCAGTTGTCATACAGACATCCCATCCAGCAGCGGCGAGTTTGTCACTCAACTCAATAGCAACCCGCTCTGCTATGGGTTTAACATCGTTATAAATAATGCCTGCTTTCGGCACGTTTGTAGTCAAGGTTGCAGCACTTTAGCTAAATCGTTGCACATTTTTTCGTCATTTGTCATGCGTCATGTGTCATTTGTCATTTGTTTAGAACCAACGACCGGTGACAGATGATATGACAAACTGGTACTAGTTACTCTTTTTAACAGGAATTTTGGCTGTTTTTTTCTTAGACTTGGTTTTTTCGTAATCTAATTCCTTGAGCTTTTTCAGCATCCGTCCGAAATATTCTTGCAGGTAGCTCTCTAAAGTCGTCATCTCCTGGGGGTCTAATCCAAAGGTCTGATAGACTTCATCCATCGGAGCCGTTAGAGTTACGCCAGTTGCGAGTACTTCAGCAAATGCTAAGCGATCTGCGACATTCCAACCCCATTGGAAGAACCGCGTGACGTGCCGCATAGTGCGCAAAAAGTTGACTGGCAAGCGAGACACTTTTGCTGGTTTCCCAGTCAAACGCTCGCACAAACTCGTTATCTCTTCTGCACTCCAGGCGCGGGAACCAACTACAGGAAAAGTTTGTCTTTCTGTTGCCGGTACGGAGAGCGCGCGAACGGCAAATTTGGCAATATCTTGGGTGTCCATGTAGGCAACGGGAGAAGATTCGCCCGTTACCCAAATTGCTTGTCCCTCTAAAATCGGAATGGCGTACTGACCGATCAAGCCTTGCATGAAGCCACAAAGCCGCAGGATAGTATAATTCATCCCCGCTTCACTCAAAAATAGCTCCGTACAGCGCTTGATCTCCATCAGGGGCACTTGGGGATATTTTTCTGCATCTAAAATAGAGAAGAAAATATACCGCTCTACACCAGCAGCTTTCGCTGCCTGAATCAGCGCTACTTTACCATCCCAGTCTACCTGCTTGATACTCAAGCTATCTGTCGCTCTTGCCGTCGCAGCATCAATTACCGCATCTATCCCTTCCAGGGCGGCTGGTAGAGTATCCGGTTGACTGAGGCTGCCAGAGACAAGTTCAGCACCCCATTCTTTTAAAAAGGTAGCTTTTTTTTGACTGCGGACGAGACAGCGCACCTTATACCCCTCATCGAGAGCACGACGAGCTACCTGTCTTCCCAAGGTGCCAGTAGCACCGACAATCAAGATATTCATGAGGGATTAATAACGTTTCTTAAGCTTTATTAAAAGAATGGTAACAAAAATCGGTTTATTAAGAAAGGTTACAAAGATGAAAGGCGAGAGGTGAGAGGCAACATAACTTCAGAGTTCTCTTCCCTTACCCCTAAGCCTTAATCCCTAATTTCTACAGGGCTTCTTCTTCGTCTCCTTGGATTTTGAGTAGGAGATAACCCAGAACAATACCGACGAAGATTAAGCTGAAGGATAAGATAGCAGCAGTAAACATTTCGCTCATGGCGGCAATTCTCCTAGTGTGTTGCTTACTCGAGATAAAAGTGAGTCTAGTGTAAAGTATTTTAAAACAATTTCGCGATCGCCTTTAACACTGACCAGTGACCAATGACCAGTGACCGTGCTACGCACCATTAGTATGGATATCTCAACTACAACTGACAAAACCAGCGATCGCCCCCGTATTGCAATACCGATGGGAGATCCGGCGGGAATTGGTACGGAGGTAATTTTAAAAGCCTTGGCAGATCGTCAATTACGGGCAGCTTGCCAAATTACAGTGGTTGGTAACAAGCAAATACTGCTGGATGCGTACGATCGATTGCGTCAAAGTCCCTATTGCCCGTTAGATAGCTATATCTACCCGGAGGAATTAGAAATTCTAGAGGTAGAGGCTGTTGGGAAAATGACAAATGCAATCGAGCAGGGTACGGGTAATGCTGCTAGTGGAGCGATGAGTTTCGCTTATTTAGAGACTGCGATCGCCCGGACTCTGGCAGGAGATTTTCACGGTATCGTGACAGCACCGATTGCCAAATCAGCCTGGAAAGCCGCAGGGTACGATTATCCCGGACAAACGGAACTGCTAGCGGAAAAAGCCGGAGTCGAACGATTTGGGATGCTATTCGTAGCGCGATCGCCTCATACTGGCTGGACGCTACGCACTCTCCTGGCAACTACCCACATTCCCTTGCGCCAAGTCTCAGAGGCACTGACACCACAATTATTGACTCGCAAGCTAGATCTGCTAGTGGAATGCTTGCAACGAGATTTTGGCATAGAACAGCCGAGAATTGCGATCGCGGGGTTAAATCCCCACAGCGGCGAACAGGGACAACTAGGACGAGAAGAAGTGGACTGGTTAAATTCTTGGTTAGAAACAGAACGTCAAAATCGCCCCGATCTTCAACTAGAAGGTTTAATACCACCAGACACGATGTGGGTTAAGCCAGGGATAGCGTGGTATGGGAGGGGAGTCGGGAGTCGGGAGTCGGGAGTCGAGAGCAGAGGAGTAGAGGAAAATAACAATCAACTACCAACTAACAACTACCAATTACCAACTACCGATTACCATCCTGCTGATGCTTACTTGGCACTTTATCACGACCAAGGTTTAATTCCAGTCAAACTGATGGCGTTCGATCGCGCTGTTAATACTTCCATCGGTCTTCCCTTCATCCGCACTTCCCCCGATCACGGTACAGCTTTTGATATCGCTGGTAAAGGTATTGCCGACGCATCTAGCATGAAAGCTGCAATTCAACTTGCTACGGAATTAACCCACCACAGGATTCAGTCAACAGCGATCGGTTAACAGTTCTTGAAATTTGGCGCTCAGTCGCCAACTACTGCTAAAACTCCGTCCACCGATCTTGGGGGAGGAAAGAACGCTCTTTAGGAATCGATGCAACTGGTTCGGTGAGGGTAAATGTTCCAGCCTCAATCCATTGTTTCAGCTCCCTGGCAACTTGCCGCGATAAGGCTATGCTCGCCAGGGGAGCAACCCTGACAGACTTACCATCGATCGCCATTCGTCCAGATTTGAGTTGAGCGTAGCTAACTAGTCCAAAAGTCGGACGCACGCGGCGGGGAATGGAAAAGTCTACAATCGGTGCAACCAGATCTTTATCTTGCACGGCACAGTTGGCAACGACTGCTTCAGTTAAAACAGGTAAAGGTACACCTACACCCAACATTAAAGAAGGACCGTAGCTTTTAAAATAGCAACCGCGTACCCACCGAGGATTCATTTGCTTGGCATCGCCAATGAGAGCTAGAGTGGCAGCAGGACCGATGGGAGTTTGATTCGGTAAGCGTTTTTGCAAGGGAAAATGCTGCGTCCCTTCCCAAGCAATGTAACCGATACCGCCACCTAAAAATATGCGCGTACCGATGCCAATCAGTTGCAAGTCTGGGTCGTTAAATAAAGGGGAAATAGCTCCAGGGTTAGAATAAACCGCATTGCCTAAGCGGGGTTGTAAAGGACCGAGATAGGTAAACAAGGGGCGATCGCCACCATTGACTCCAATGATAAAATTTTGATAGAGATTGCGGGGATTGAATAAATAAAATTGATTAATTGTCTCGCTGCTAATTGTTGTTTCAAAGTTAGATCTGGGATAGCAATCCGTTACCTGTCCTACAGCGCGTAAGTGGACTGTTTTACCAGCAATTAAGTCAGCAATAACGTGTCCGCCACCCTTAACGATCTGCGCTTTGGCTTCGCTGGCACTCAGACGGGACTCTTCCCCATCTGCAGCTTCAGCTGCTTGCGTTGCGCCTAAATACAAATCCACTGCGCCGAAACCAGAATAAGCTGGTACACCATCCAACCAGCAGCGCCGAATTTTAATTGGTGGATCGGTATGCCCCAGATTAATTATCGCTCCCGAAGACTCCATCGGCTCAAACGTGCCAGTGGTGACGACATCAACTTCTTTGGCTGTTTGGCTAATGCCTACCTCTACTACCCGTGCTTTTAATTCTTCTACCGTTAAGACTACGGCATGTTTGCGGCTAATCTTATCGTTAATTTCAGCAAGCGATCGCATTTGACAGTGACCAGTGACCAGTGACCAGTGAACAGTTATCTAACAACCAAGTTTCCCCAGTCGTTCGGCATAAAATACCCGTGCGAGCAGGGCAATAATTCCAATTTCCGATGAGATGATAAAGCTAGCCGTACCTGCTGAAACAGTCATCTCACCTGCATTTAAGGCAAAGTTGTAAATTGTCAAGCCAATAAAGCCACATAGAGCGATCGGTGGCAAGTCTCGCAACCTAGGTAACGGTAAGCGCTTGGCGCTCGCATAACCAATTAGCAACGCAGTAGCGACGACGTAGCGCAGGAAAGCAACTTCAGATGGGGTATAAGCAGACAATGCCACGCGAATCGCTGGAAATGTCGATGCCCAGAATAGAATTGTGGCAATAATGGCAAATATTGTTAATGTTTTCGGATTTTTAGCTATTTCATTAAAGCTACACCGTGTTGGCTCCGGTCTGCCCGCACGATAGATTGAAGCTGATAGAGTCATGCGACGATCTTACTTTTTCATGAATCTAACGCAAATTACCCTAGCAGCAAATTGAAAAAGTATGCGTAATGCTGGAACGGGAGTGTCAGTATTCTCATCCATTCGCCAAATAGCAAATACGCAATTTCAAAACTACAGGCGATCTGTAACTGATAATTCTTCTGGCAATGCCGAACTCTGCTGCTTCATGCTTTGTAAATGCTGCAACAGCGACTCAATCTCGGCTTTGAGCTGGAGAAACTCGACCAGCCGCTCTTGCTGGTATGGTGGTTTTTTTGACTCTCTGGCTTGGGTGCTGTGAGTCGACGCATCCGAGCTTTCGATCGCAGCCTGATAAGAGCCAATTGTTGCTTGAGAGCGGGTTAGACTAGATGGACTGGTTGACATCTGAAACTCAGTAGTTATATTTGCCTACTCACACCGATTCCAATATTCTATACCGATCGGAGGGCGACAACAAAATTAAACTGTGGCGGTTTTGGAACTGGCAATTGAGAGTTGATGATGTGAAGCAGCTATCGTCAGGGTAGACTAGAAATAAGCAGCTATACTCCTGCTTTGTATAAGATAGCGTTTTGTTATAAAAAACGATTGTTGTCTTCTAAATCTTTTGTCTTCCGAACCCGTACATTCCGAACCCGTGACTCTAAGCCTGTCTGCTAACACATCAAATTGCCAAAATTGGTCTGGGCTGATAGAAGCATATCGGCAGTATTTGCCCGTTACCGATAAGACGCCAGTTGTAACTCTATTGGAGGGGAATACCCCCTTAATTCCCGCCCCTGCGATCGCGGCGCAAATTGGCAGACAGGTGCGCGTACTCGTTAAGTATGACGGATTGAACCCCACCGGTAGCTTCAAAGACCGAGGCATGACGATGGCAATCTCCAAAGCAAAAGAAGCCGGAGCCAAAGCTGTCATTTGTGCCAGTACGGGCAATACCTCAGCAGCAGCGGCAGCTTATGCACGACGTGGCGGAATGCGAGCTTTCGTCTTAATCCCCGATGGCTACGTAGCTCTAGGAAAACTCGCACAAGCTTTGCTGTATGGAGCAGAAATCCTAGCAATCAAAGGTAACTTCGATCGCGCCCTAGAAATAGTGCGCGAGATGGCAGAGACTTATCCAGTGAATTTGGTGAATTCGGTCAATCCCTATCGCCTGGAAGGGCAGAAAACCGCAGCATTTGAGATCGTAGACAATTTGGGCAATGCCCCAGACTGGTTGTGCATTCCCGTAGGCAACGCGGGAAACATCACAGCATATTGGATGGGATTTTGTCAATACCATAGTCTAGGAAAGTGCGATCGCTTGCCTAAGATGATGGGATTTCAAGCAACTGGTGCTGCTCCCCTGGTCACGGGACAAGCCGTAACTCACCCTGAGACAATTGCTACAGCTATACGCATTGGCAACCCCGCCAGCTGGCAGAAAGCGATCGCGGTACAAACAGCCAGTGCGGGAGAATTTAATGCCGTCACCGATGCTGAAATCTTAGACGCATACCGTTTTCTTGCCTCCGAAGAAGGCATTTTCTGCGAGCCTGCCAGCGCTGCTTCTGTCGCCGGATTGTTCAAGGTCAAAGATCGAGTTCCCAGCGGTGCAACCGTAGTTTGCGTTTTAACGGGCAACGGCTTGAAAGATCCAGATACAGCCATCAACCACAGCCAAAACACCTTTAAACAAGGAATTGAGCCGACATTAAACTCGGTAGCTAAGGCAATGGGATTTTAACAATTATCAGTGACTAGTGGCTGGTGGCTAGTGACTAGAATTGAGTCGAGCCACTAGCCAGTAGCAACTCGCAAATCTATCTTCCGTCGCTAGACGGATATGTCAGTTTTAGCAGATGGTGGAATGAATTGTAGCTGCCAAGACTACATTAAATGCTATCAACTCGCTTTTTCCGCTTCTTCCGCTATCTCAACTGGAAGACTTTGACAAAAACAGCGGCTCGCGTTGGACAACGTCGTCTGTTCGGACTTTCGGCAGAAATTGCTTACAATGCAATGCTGTCTCTATTTCCGGCAATTCTTGCTGTCGTCACTGCGATCGGTCTATTTGAAGACTCCCTACAATCTACCTTTGAGGAACTAGCAAATCAATTGAGTCAAGTTGCACCAGATGAAGCAATGGTACTGATTCGAGATTTCTCCAAACAAATTACTCAAACGAGAAATACAGGATTATTTTCGATTAGTTTCATCGTAGCAATTTGGGCTGCTTCTGGAGCTTTAAGTGCAGCCATGACGGCGCTCGATCGCATTCATGAAATTCCTCCAGAACAAATGCGTCCATTTTGGAAAGCCAAGCTCGTCTCTTTAGGATTGACAATTGGAACAATTCTACTGTTGGTTCTAGCGTCTTTTTTGGTATTTATTAGCGATTGGCTGCTAGATTTTTTTGTATTGAAAAGTCAAAATCGGCTGTGGTTCTTATTAGTTATTTGGCAGTTTTTAAGCTGGCCCATTGCCCTGGCGATTGTAGCGTCTGCTTTTGGTTTTGTCTACCGTTATGGACCGAGCATTTGGAATTCTGGAATGCCTCTGATGCCAGGAGCTGTATTAGCTGCTGTTTCTTGGGCGTTGGTTTCTGGAGGATTCCGGCTTTACGTAGCTAATTTTGGAAATTACAATCAAGCTTACGGCGCAATTGGAGCAGTTATTGTTTTGATGCTCTGGCTCTACATGAGCGGTTTAGTATTGTTAGTAGGAGATCAGCTTAACGTAACGGTAGGAGAGCAAATGCGATCGCGCTCTCAGGCTACCAAACAAGAAGCAAAAAATCAGAGGCAAGAAAAAGCTAATTACTAACGCTCGCTAAAGTTACCGATCGCTTGTACGGGCGATTTTAATCGCAGAATAATCGTTTCTCAGCTCGGTATCCTCAACAAACCCGTCCCTAAGACTCACCCGCTATGGCGACTTAAGAATTTGGCGTAACTTTGGTATCAGTGGATTGCTACTATCAGATGAGACTGGTTGCAGCCGCGTCACTTTGAGAGTAAAGCTACCAACTCCAGTTTCTCCAAATGCGCGCACGCGAACGATATATCTTCCAGTCTTGGCAATTCGGGTGAACAATAGAGAATTGTTACTGCCGTCGGGACCATCATCATTTTCTGCCACTGTAGAACCATCTTCGGCAAGTAGCGTCAGGATCGCGTCAAAACTTTCAGAAGCAAGATCGATCGCCACACTCTCACCTTCTTTAAATTCGATCGCGTAATCGCGGGCAAATCCTCCCTGACCCGTAGGAATATCTTTTTCCGATAAAGTGTCGTCAATCTGGTTACTGGCAGGCAAAGTAACAGGATTGTAAAGCTTGCACTGGCTGCATTGGGCAACAACAGGGTCGCTCATTCCCACCGCGATCGCCACGCAGGTAGCAGGAACGAGTACTTGGCTTATTCTAATTACAACAGCCTTTAAGATCATTTAGCGCCAGATTCCAGCAAAAACAGCTAAACCCGATTATTATAGTTGCCACTTAGAGATCTTGGGAAGAGTCAGTTATCAGCGAACAGAAGTCAGGAGTCAGGAGTCAGGAGTCAGGAGTTGAGGAAGAAAGCAAAGGCAGCAGAGGAGCAGCTCCCCACACCCCACATCCCACACCCTACACTCTCACTCATAACAGCCACTCTGAAGCCCGTTCGCCTAAATCGAGCGGAATGCTGACAGCTTTTCCCAACCGGGGGCGCTCGCGAGTTTGTGCGATATATGTCTGTACTTGCATCACCCCACCAAACTCATTTAAATAACTAGCGATCGACTCTAAATGGGCTTTGTACTCTGCCTCTGACAATGGAAACGAGGCTTGTTCGAGATATTTCCACATCACCTGTAGAAAAATCTTGCCCTGAGTGCGCCGCAATTGCACGTCATAAGAGCGCCCCCACTTGTTCAGCAACAGCTGGCGTAAATCTTCTCCAGTCATAAGTCTTAAAATATATTGCCTATACTGCTGTCGCCTTCACATTTCGTTACAGGGTAAAACTGCGTTACTCAGGTATGATACCAATATAAAGAAATGTAATGTTCGCTCTCATCAAGGCTGGCAACATCCTTGGCAGAGGAATTTTATCATGTTTGTGGGGTACAGGGCAGTCTTTGAGCAGTTATCAGTTTTACAGCGACCAGTAGTTACCAAGAGTTTCGGACGGGATTTAGCACCCAACTGAAATAGACTACGCAAATAGTAAAAAACTCTAACTTTCACTAAAAACCAATAAACTGATAATTGGTCACTGGTCGCTGGTCACTGTAGACAGGGTTGTACACGAAGGTAAAAGCGAAAAAGAAAAGTTATGGCTCAGATGTCTGAATCGATGGATGTCCCAGGAATGGGGCGACGGCAATTCATGAACTTATTGACTTTTGGGACAATCACAGGTACAGCGCTAGGAGCATTGTACCCAGTAGTCAAGTACTTTATTCCGCCTGCTGCTGGTGGTGCAGGTGGTGGTGTAACGGCAAAAGACGAACTCGGTAATGACGTAAGCGTGAGTCAGTTTACTGCCAACCGTAACCCAGGCGATCGCTCTTTAGTACAAGGACTTAAGGGCGACCCCACCTATTTGATCGTAGAAAGCAAAGAAGCAGTAGGCGAATATGGCTTAAATGCTGTCTGTACCCACTTGGGCTGTGTCGTGCCTTGGAACGCAGCAGAAAACAAGTTTAAATGTCCTTGCCACGGTTCCCAGTACGATAATACGGGTAAGGTCGTGCGAGGTCCTGCTCCCCTGTCGCTGGCACTGGTTCACACCGCAGTCCAAGACGACAAAGTCGTATTAACGCCTTGGACGGAAACTGACTTTCGCACTGGGGAAGATCCTTGGTGGGCTTAATGCGTTGTCGTTCATAACGTAATTAGTCTTGATTGTGAGGGAGTTAACAGTCGGGAGTCGGGAAATTTTGACCCTTCGCGGAGTTTACCCTTGAGCGATCGCGTTGCGGTTCGAGGGCAAGCTTTTGACTTTTGACTTGCTCCCTTACCCCTTACCTCTAGTTTTAATTATTTGTCTGCCGATGAAAAGAGTTTCGATCCGAGCAAGATGGTCTTGCAATGCTAGAGCGATCGCCAAGATGGTACTGGTGGCGATCGCTACAGTAGCCTTTTTCTTCTCCAGCGATTTTGCCCTGCCGCAAGCGGCAGCTGCCTATCCTTTCTGGGCGCAGCAATCTTATCCTGAAAGTCCTAGAGAAGCGACCGGACGTATTGTCTGTGCTAACTGCCACCTAGCAGCAAAACCAACAGAAGTAGAAATACCGCAGTCAGTACTGCCCGATAGCGTATTTGAGGCAGTAGTAAAAATTCCCTACGATACTAACGTTCAACAAGTTGTTGCTGATGGTTCTAAGGGCGGGCTTCAGGTTGGTGCGGTTTTGATGTTACCAGAAGGCTTCAAAATTGCCCCTCCCGAACGCATACCTGAGGAAATGAAGGAGAAAGTTGGCGACCTTTATTTCCAACCCTACAGCGAAGAGCAAGAAAATGTGGTCATCGTCGGACCCCTTCCTGGCGAACAATATCAAGAAATCGTCTTCCCAGTCCTTTCACCCGACCCAGCTAAAGACAAAAGCGTTCACTTTGGTAAATATCCCGTCCATGTTGGCGGTAACAGAGGGCGCGGTCAAGTTTATCCTACGGGTGAAAAGAGCAATAACGCCGCTTACACTGCTTCTGCTGCTGGCACGATTTCTAAAATTGCTAAAGTGGAAGATGAATACGGTAATGCCAAGTACGAAGTTAGCATCCAGACTGAATCTGGAGAGACAAAAGTTGATACAGTTCCGGCTGGTCCTGCATTTATTGTCTCTGAAGGGCAAACAGTTGCAGCTGGCGATGCTTTGACCGATAACCCAAATGTAGGTGGCTTTGGTCAAGATGACGGTGAAATCGTGTTGCAAAGCACGACAAGAGTGCAATGGTTGTTGGCATTCTTGGCAGCAATTATGCTGTGTCAAGTTCTACTAGTACTGAAGAAGAAGCAAGTAGAAAAAGTCCAAGCGGCTGAAATGAATTTCTAAGTAAAGGTATCATCCGGCAGAGCCGAAGTTACTTTTGTATAGGACAGGCATTTTACTTGTTTTCTATGACTTACGAGACAGGCACGATGTCTGTCTTTTTTTGTGGCAATAGACATGCAAACTGCGATCGCAGCGGTAGGCAAGCGCGAAATTACAACAATTTATTTATTCCAATTACAATTTTTCGCAAAATAGCTAACAAACAAAAAAGAAAAATTAGATATTGGTAGCAAGAGAAATCAAACTTCTATGCGATCGGAATAAAATTTATTGCTTTGATTAAATAACCGAAAAATTAAAATTTTAGAAATATTTTAATAAAAGTTTAACATTTTTCACAGAAATATTTTCCCTACACTCAAAACTTACAATGCATGACTATTCTCATTTTGGTGAAAAGTAGTTGACAATTGACTGAATGAGTTTGAGAATTTTGAGACAGTATGCCTAGAAATCCAAGCGAATATGCAGTACACATTTTAATGGAAGGCGGACACAGAGAAGAAATTCGGTTTAACGACGTGCAAGATTTCCAGAAGTGGTTTGGTAACGAACTGTCACCGAAAGCTTCTTCTAATGACTTTATTAGCGTCCCGATCAAAAACATTCAGGGTGAGTACATGGTGGTGCGTCCGTCGCGCATCTTGGCAATTCGGGTAGAACCTATTTTTAGTTCTAGTGTAGAAAGATTTTAGTCAGAGACATGAGAAAGAAGATAACTTCAATCGCCCTTGGTGTGGGGGTTGCAATTCTTGCTACTAGCGTGTCACCCGTCGCCCGTTCAGTACCGCGCCTGCTTATGGTGACACAACAAAAAAATACCGAATGCTGTCAGCCCGATCTCTTGGGATTAGACGAGCAAATCTGGGGTGAAAACGGGCAAGCGGGAGACTGGCGATCGCTGTTGCGATCGATCGACCATAGCTTGAAGTATATTCAATCGCCAGCAGCGGCGAGAGCATATAGTAAGTATCCAATTAAAGGAATTAGCCGCGATCGCGTCTGGCGTAGCTTGGTGCGCTTTCGGCAACTGGTAGTGAAATCTCGCACTCCAGCCGAACTACAAGCCGCAGTCAGACGCGAATTTGATTTCTATCAATCATCTGGGCGCAATGGCAGGGGAGAAGTATTATTTACTGCATACTACGAACCGATATATTTAGCCAGCCGCGTCCCCACTGCAGAATTTCGCTATCCCCTTTATCGTCTACCTCCTAATTTTGCCAATTTGCAACACTTAACTCGCCTGCAATTAGAAGGTCAAGACGGCTTGTCGGGAGCGAAAAATCAGTTGCGAGGGCTAGAAATTGTCTGGTTGCGCGATCGCTTGGAAGCATTTCTAGTCCAGATTCAAGGTTCTGCCCGCTTGATGCTGCCAAATGGCAAGATGATGACTCTTGGTTACGCTGGTAAGACAACCCATCCCTATGTCAGTCTTGGTAAAGAATTAGCGAAAGATGGCAAGCTACCTCTAGATGGTTTAACCTTGCCCGTAATGATTGATTATTTCCGCAGGCATCCAGAGGAACTAAATAACTACATTCCCCGCGTACGCGGGTTCGTGTTTTTTCGCGAAACCCACGGCGCACCAGCAACTGGTAGTTTGGGAATACCAGTGACAGCAGAACGTTCGATTGCAACGGATAAATCTCTGATGCCCCCTGGTGCATTGGCACTAATGCAAACCGCATTGCCTTTCTCCGGCAATTTCGGTCAGATGGAGTATCGGAACGTCAGCCGCTATGTCTTAGATCAGGACACTGGTAGCGCTATCAAAGGAGCAGGCAGGGTAGATTATTTCATGGGCACGGGGCAACTTGCAGGCGATCGCGCTGGTGTGACAGGTAGTCGCGGACATCTCTATTATTTGTTGTTGAAATAGCGATCCGGGCGAGTATGGCGATCGTAATTTTTAAGTTGTTCTAGCGTGCTAGCAAGTACATTTTCCTGCTGATGCTTTTCAGTTGCTCATGCTATATTTTTGACTTCTGCAGAAATTGAAAAACTCCTTGAGAGCCTCAGGTTCTCAAGGAGTTTAGTCAAAAAGCGGGCAGCGAGAATCGAACTCGCATCAATAGCTTGGAAGGCTATGGTTTTACCACTAAACTATGCCCGCATTCATGAGAACACGCTGTTGACGGTACTAGCTGTCACTATTAGATAGCTAGATTAGAATAGCATAGATTTTATCTAGTTTGCACGTAGCTACCCAGTTATCTGGGAGTGGTTAGTAATTAGTGACTTTTCATTCCGAACTTCCGACTGCGACTTCTTCTACCCCCTCCATAAGCTATTCTGGTCTTAACTGTAGCGATCGGTTAGGATATTTGGCAGTGGGCAGCTTATATGTTTCAAAATCCTCCCCTTTGACTCCAATTCATTTTCAAACGCGGACATCACATCCAGGCGATCGCAACTTCCACTGGCAAGTTCGCCCTGCCGGACTGGAAGATGTGTCTAGCGTGGCAGAAATTCTGGCAGATAGCTTTCACTCCCGCGAAGGAATTTTTGGTTGGACTTACCCATTGTTGAGAGTGGGTATTTATGAAGACATTCGCCATCGCATCCACGCTACTGCCCCCCACCACGTCTGTCTAGTCGCAGTCGAAAAAACTGCGCAAAATACATGTTTGTATTCTCATGACAGTACGTTAGGTATAGCTGGAACAGTAGAACTAGCATTACGTACAATCGTGGTTGGAAGCGCTTGCAGCTATATCCCTTCCTACCGCCAAAGTCATCAATATCCTTATCTCTCAAACTTAGCCGTTCGTACGACTCGTCGCCGCCAAGGTATAGCTGGTAAATTACTGCTCAGTTGCGAACAAGTTGTTAGATCCTGGGGTTTTGACGATTTATTTCTCCATGTTTTAGAAAATAATCACCAAGCACGACAACTCTATCTAAAACTGGGATATCAGCTAGAACGAGTTGATACAAGTTGGAGCCATTGGCTATTTCAACAACCACGGCAGTTGCTACTACACAAACGCCTTAAATCCAGCAGTAGTTATTAAGTTCGATTTCGATACTGGTAGTTATGTTGAAACTTTGACACTGAGATAACTATCACTTACGTTGAGGTCTGAGAGGTCTGAGCGACTCGTCTATCTCTTCAGATCGTTCTATCTAATTCGCTGGCAGTAAAAGAAACACGACTTTATCAATACTGTCAAACGATTAAGAAAATATTAAAAACAATCAGCTATATGGCATTAATTATTGCTTAGTATAGATATTAGTCTCTCCCAAGCTTTAAGATTTATGAATTCAATCTTTATTAAGGCTTTAAACTTACCTCATAGTTACTTTATATCAGCTTTTGCTAGATCAAATAAAATATGAAGCAAAATAGGTAACCAAAGACAAAAGTTGAGTTTTTGTTTGCTTGATTGTCATGTTTTGGATCGAAGGGAAGGCAAAGCAGTTGGATTTGACTCCTAGCTACTCTTTATACTTACAAACCCACAGAAAATTTATCTTGAGTAGGAAAAATGGATAGCAGAATCCGCTCGTATTACCAACCTGCACTACTACTAGCCCAAACCCCTTGTAGCAGTATCGGCATCACCGATTCCTGTGGTTCTAGCGGCATGACAAATATTAATGAAAGTCAGAATGCTTCAGAAATTCTACAGCTGCTACATGATGGACAAGTACTGATGGTCAATAGTCGCCGCAGAAATGGCTTGATTGTGATCAAGCGCTTTCATGCAGAATTTGCTGGGCCAGGAGCTGCAGTGGGAGGTTTTTACGATCGCGATTGTCAAGCAGCAATTCCAGTCGGAAATCTTTCTTTAGTTACGCCTGAATCCCATGAAGACTGCCAGAAAGCTTATTTGATACGACGGCAGTGGATTCGGCTAATGAAGCAAATTACCGAAAAGACAGTTCCCCAACAACGAGTACAAAAAATTCTCGAACAATTTGAACAGTACTTTGACACGGAAACTGTAAATCGCGTTTCAGACGAGGCTTTTGCACTGCTGGTTGGTATTCTGCCCCAAACTGTTGCTATGGTACGCCGACCGAGTGGCATTGAGCGCCGCCGAATTTAGACTGCGGAGTATATGAGTTAAGAATGGATTGGGAGAGAAAAGTCACGCACCACGCACCACTAGTTCCTAAGAATTGACGAGATTCTCTCTAGAGTGCGAGCATTTTCCTCTGGTGTACCGATAGTAATCCGTAAGCCGTTGCTAATCTGTCTGACTAACGTACCGCTAGCTTGTAACCGTTGATGTAATTTCTTAAGGAAATCGCTTTTTAGAACGATCGCATCCTGCTGTAACTGAATAAAAATAAAATTAGCCCTACTTGGATAGACTTTTAACTGAGGATAAGCAGTTAAAGCCTGCATCAGTTTACTTCTCTCAGATAAAATTTGTGTAATTGCGTTTAACAAGCTATGACGATGCTGGAGAGCAATTGCGGCTGCGGCTTGAGAATATGCAGGTAAATTGTAAGGGAGGCGAATTTTTTCCAAAGTAGTAATTAATTCTGGATGCGCGATCGCATAGCCTACCCGATGTGCCGCCAAGCGAAAAGCTTTGGAAAATGTCCGCAATATAATCCAATTCGGTCGGTGTAATAATTCGCTCGCAACAGTTGTTTGACTAAACTCAAAATAAGCTTCGTCAATGACAACTAGAATCTCCTGTGGAAGGCTACGCAACCACTCCAATTCAGATGCAGTTAAAGCATTAGCTGTAGGTGAATTGGGATGAACGACAAATACAATGCGGATGGGAGGATTCTGCTGATTCGCGATCGCCAATTTTGCTGCCACCAGATCGATCTCAAAGTTTTCGGGGTTTCGCCCCACCGCGATCGCGGGAATGCCTAAAGTTTGAGCTAAAATTCCATACATTGAAAACGTAGGATTGGCAACTAAAATCGCTCCCTCTCCTTGCAAGCAAGTCGCAATTAACAACGAACGAATCAGTTCGTCCGAACCATTACCGACAGAAATATTGGCGCTGGTAAAGCCAGAATTAGCCAGCGCTGTCGACTCATTGACGTACTGGGCGATCGCGCTTTTGAGCTGAGCGTGTTCTCCATCAGGATAGCGGTTGCTCTCCAGTTCGTGCTGATAGATCCAGGCAAGCTTTTCTTTCAAATTCTGGGGTAGATCGAACGGACTTTCATTCGTATCTAAGCGATCGAAGAAAATTGACGACTCAATAGCTGTTCCAGTTGGACTATTGGGATGGGGTTTGTAAGCTGTGAACTGAGCCAGATCTGAGCGGATGAATGGCAGCATGATTTGAAGGATAAGAGGTAAGGAGTAAGGGGTAGTGGTGCGTGGCGCGTGGGGTGTTGCAGCGAGCTGATAAGCGCACGGCACGATATTAGCTGCCTCGTGGTGCGTGAAAAAAGGGTGTGGGGTTTAATTGTGAATTGTGCTCCTCTGCTCTTTTGCCCTTCAGCTCTCTTCTCCCCTGCTCTCGGATAACTGACAGAAAACTTTAATTATATCCCAAATTTCAGGCAGGACATCAGTTAAAGCATGGTTACTTTCTAGCTCGATGAATTGTACCCAAGGGCGGTGGCGAGCAAAATCGCGGCTGGATTGAACTGGAATCACTTCATCATGAATTCCGTGGAGAATGAGAGTAGGAAGAGGACGGGATAGTTCCGTTTCTCGATACTGGGTAGCATCGAGGACAAAATTATAGTCTAGGGGTAGCAGGCAGTTTTCGCCGTAGTGATAGGTTTGTAGATACCTGTTTGCCTGCCATTGCTGGAGTTGGGCTGTGCTTAATTGCGGCAGCCAATGGGTGAGAAATTCAAATGCAGGTGCGAGCAATACTAATCGTCGAATTTGCTGGTAATTTTGCCCCAGCCAAGCTGCAGTCAGACCACCTAAACTAGAGCCAATAACCGTGACAGATGTAGGTGCTGGTGGTAACAGGGTAGCAACTTGATGTAACTGCCGCGTTATTGTTAAATGTGAAAAATCACCCTGATTGAGATCGGGTATGCACAAAGACAAATCGATTTGGGCAAAGCGATCGCGTAGATACACTGCCTTAGCCGACTGAGGGCTAGAGGCAAAACCATGTAAATAGATGAATTTGCTGCTCAAGTGTCAATTTGTGCTCAAGGCAGTTGATGGTTGACAGTCTTACCCATAAATTTAATCTTTTGACGCTAACAAATTCATGTTGCCAAAGTATTAGACGATTTTAGTATTTAGTAAGTTGACTAAATTCTTGACTAGCGAAGGATTAGCTACCGCAGCACCGTTAGCTCCCGCGCCGATCTCAGTAATTATGTCTTCAGTTGTTTCCCTCTGCACGAGAGAGATAGAGCTTAATAATCCGACGACCTTCATCCGAAAAGCAATTTGTTGAATTGTTTCGATTGGCTGTTGCATCTGCTTGGCGATCGCCTCAATTGAAGTTTTACCATTAACGAGTTCCCAGACTTGCCTTTCATGAGCATCGAGTTGAAATCGCGGCTTAGCGACAATATTCTTATTGAAGATCTCAGATGGAACTGGCAGTTTTGCTGCAAATGGCTTCCAGTCCCGCAATACCCGCAAGCCTAACAAAATTGCCTCTGCTACTGGTAAGCTCAAACCTGTCATTTCAATTTTAGGTAAAATCGCTTGTGAATTAAAGGTAAAATGACCCCGAGACAATTTAAATAAAGCGCAGACAGGCTGAATGACTTGAGCGTGAAAAAGCACCTGTAATTGTTCGGCATTCAACTTTCCGTCGGTTTTCAACTTAGCCCCCAAGGGATGTTCTATGCCATTTGGCTCGGATAAGGTATTCAGCAATTCTGGTGCGATCCAGCCCCGCTTATCAATCATTGAGAGCAAGTGCTTGTTATCGAGTTGCTCGACTATTGCAACAATACCACCCGCTTGAAACCAGAGATAGCAACTTTTTCCCAGTTGAGAGTCGTCACTCGGTTCGGGCTGAAGAGACAGCAAACCTGTTTGGTGAAATTGCTCGATGAATTGAAAAATATTTAGTAAGGAAAATTCTAATAACTGTCCGGTAATTTCCATAATTGGCTGTTCTTGATTTGATTCTCACCCTTGCCAAGTCTTGTGCAGCTACTGATATCTTCACTGCTGCAAATGCTGCTAGATAAAAAGAGCCAAAATTTTAATCTAAAATGGTACAAGCCCTTTATAACAACTGTAATTGTCGAAAATATCCGTGAAATTATTGATATTTGCGCTCGAAGTTGGAAGGCTTACGCACAACACCCACAACAATTTGGTAAAAAAACGAGCTAGTCGTGTTGTGACTAGCTGCGAATAAAAATAAAATAGAAATGAATTCGATTGAGACAGAGTTCAATCGCGCTATCAACGCATCGTGACAAATTCTTCAGCGGTAGAAGGATGGATGCCAACAGTAGCATCGAAATCTTTTTTAGTTGCGCCCATAGTCACGGCGATCGCGACTCCCTGAATAATTTCCGCCGAGTATTCTCCTACCATATGCGCGCCTAACACTCGTTCGGTCTGAGCATCGACCACTAATTTCATCAGTGTCTTGTCAGCAGCACCAGTCAAGCTGTGAAATAGGGGACGGAAACGGGCGCGATAGATTTTGACTCCGTCTTCGCCAAGTTGAGCGATCGCATCATCCTCTGTCATACCAACAGTAGCGGCTTCGGGGGTAGAAAATACGGCTGAGGCGACGGTTTCGTGGTTAAAAGCGCGGCGTAGATTGCCGAATTCTGTATCCGCGAAAGCACGACCTTCACCAATGGCAACAGGAGTGAGATTGATGCGGTCGGTACAGTCGCCCACTGCAAAGATGTGCGGCTGGGAAGTTTGGCTAAATTCGTTCACCGCGATCGCGTTAGTGGTACTGTAGCCTAGTCCTTCTAAGGAGCTGGGAACGAGATCTATACCTGCATTTTCTAAGCCAAGTCCTTCAACATAGGGAGTACGACCAGTTGCAGCTAAAACGACATCGGCAACAACTGGTTCTCGATCCTTGTCGGAGAGGGTTAGCTTTAATCCTTCAGGAACGCGCTCGATCGCCGTGACGACATTATTGGTAATGACTTGAATTCCGTGATGAGTCATACCCTGCTGGATTTCATTCCGAATGTCGCGATCGAATCCCCGCAAAATCAAATCTTTGCGAATAATTTGGGTAACCTCGCAACCCAAACCGCGCATAATACAAGCAAATTCCACACCAATGTAGCCAGCTCCAATAATCGCTATGTGTTTGGGTTTTTCGGGCAGGTGAAACATTTCATTCGAGGTAATCACGTGTTCCATACCTGGAATGTCTGGTTTAATCGGACGACCGCCAACGGCAATTAAGATTTTTTCAGCCGTAACTTTGCGCCCGTCTACTTCGATAGTATGGGGATCTACCAGAGCGGCGCGACTGGGAATTAACTCAACTCCAGCTTTTGCTAAAAAATTGATATGCAACTGAGAAAGACGGTTCACTTCGTTGTCAATAACAGTAATGAAGTGTTGCCAATCCAAACTCGTCTCGCCAACGTGCCAGCCATAACCTGCGGCATCGTGAAACAAGGCAGGAAAGCGAGAACCATAAACCATGAGTTTTTTCGGAATACAGCCTCGGACGACACAAGTACCACCAACGAGACTTTCTTCTGCGATCGCTACCTTTGCACCGTAGCTAGCCGCCCGTTTAGAAGCTGCCAGCCCTCCAGATCCAGCGCCAATGACAAATAAATCGTAGTCGAAGGTCATGAGTCGATATGTTCCTATGGTAGTTGGTAGTTGGTAGAAAAATTATCTATCACTGATCGACCGATCCGATCGCGATCTTCAAGTTTGTAGTGAGATAAGCTCTTAGGAAGAGAGGCTATGTTAACAGGCGTGCTGTACGATTTAAGATTTAATCTAGCAAGAAGAATTCCTCTGCGGTAGTTGGATGAATGCCGAGATTTGCATCAATATCTTGTTTGGCGATGCCTTTTTGGATTGCAACTGCCAGACTTTGAATAATCTCAGCAGCGTTTTCGCCTACCATATGAGCGCCTAACACGCGATCGCTACGCCGATCGACCACTAATTTCATCATCACCTGTTCGGAGCGATCTGTCATGCTGTAAAACAGTGGTTCAAATTGGGTGCAGTAGCATTGCACGACATCGCCAAATTTTTCCCGTGCTTGCGCTTCTGTCAATCCTACAGCAGCAGCTTCAGGACGGGCAAAGACAGCGGCAGGAACGAGGTTGTAATCAATTTGTGGCGATTGCTTGTCAAAGATCGCTCGCGCTACTGCCCGACCTTCTGTTCTGGCAACGGGAGTCAATTGCTTGCGATTGGTACAATCACCGACAGCAAAGATATGCGATCGGTTCGTGCGACTGTAGGCATCAACTGCGATCGCGCCTTTTTCATCCAATTTTACCCCAGCGTTTTCTAGACCCAAATTTTCAGTCTTGGGGCTTCTGCCTGTGGCAAAGAGAACGATATCAGCTGTAATAGTTTGGGGATTGTTACCTTCTAAAACAACCTGCAATCCGGTAGTATCTTGTTTGATTTCTTTTGCCGTCGTCTTGCTGAGAAATTGAATTCCTCTTTGACTCAAACCCTGTTGTACGGCAGCACGAACATCGTCATCAAACCCCGATAGGATCGTTTCATCGCGATCCATTAGAGTCACTTCGACACCGAAAGCATTCATCATACTAGAGAATTCCACTCCAATATAACCGCCACCAACAATTGCTAAACGTTGCGGTAGCTGGGGAAGTTCAAACATTTGACGGGATGTAATTGCATATTCGATCCCTGAAATTTTCGCTGGTTCGATTGCTCTGCCACCCACAGCAACAATAATTCTGTCAGCCGTGACTTTGCGTCCGTCGATTTCTACAGTATGTGGATCGATAAAAGTTGCTTGACCCCGAATGACATCAATTCCCGCTTGTTGAAACTTAGCCAGAAAAGACTGACGGCGCTGTTCGATTTGTTGCTGGACTGCGGCGATAAAATACGACCAATCAAACTGGCGATCGCATTCGCTCCAGCCGTAACTTGCAGCCGCGCGATCGTGTAAAGCAAAATCAGCAGCGTAGACGATAAATTTCTTAGGGATGCAACCGCGATTGACACAGGTTCCGCCAATTGCTTCTCGTTCGGCAATCCCAACGCGGACACCGTAAGTTGCAGCTTGTCTTGCAGCGGCTATACCCCCAGGACCAGCGCCAATAACAAACAAGTCATAATCGAAAGCCATAGTGAATTTGAGGAAAAATTTAAGCACAAAGCTTTAAATCTATCGGACGCTCTACTTTATTTCCTCTCTCTGCGGTCTGTTTTTTCTTCTGATACCTGCTTGCCAAATTTGGCACAACCGCAGTTGCCAGCAGCGGAAAAAGCGAACGGCTGTCGATCGATAGAACAGTACGATCGCTTTTCATCATTTTAAGTGTTTTTACGTAAACCTACTGTTCTTACGGAGCATTTTTACATAACCCAACAAAATTTAAAGATTAAGTAAACTCACACATTATCGAGTAGTTTTTTTAGCTTTCTTAAACTACGATTGTGGCTGAGTATAGCTAAATTAGATCTACATGCTTGGCTACTTATCTAAGTTTTTTTATATCCTTGCAGGCAAGAGAAAGCAACTATTTTTACTTTTATTCTTTTTTCTCTTGACTTCATTAATGGAGGCAATAGGGATTGGACTAGTTGGACCTTTTATCGCTCTAGCGAGCAATCCACAGTTTATTTATCAAAATCCCTGGCTCCATTGGTTTTATACTAAATCCGGTTTTCAAAATGACAAACAATTTTTATATTTATTGAGTGCAGCAACTATTGGAATTTTGTACTTAAAATCTGTCCTAAGTTTTTACGCTCAGAAGTATGTTTTCAAATTTTCCTTCAAGCAGCAAGGAGAGCTTTCAGCGAAGTTATTACATTCTTATTTAGCAGCTCCATACACTTTTCATCTGACTCGAAATTCTGCACTTTTGATTCAGAATATTGTCAATGAAACTGCCAAGTTTTGCACTAGTTTCATGCTGCCTTTTCTCACTTCTTTAGCTAATATTACTGTGATACTAGCTTTGATAATGTTGCTATCAAGAACGAATTTTGTGGCAACATTAAGTGTAGCAGGAATTCTTCTACCAACCTTTGGTTTGATCTACTTTTTCAGGCATCAAATTACAAAATGGGGACAAGAAGCTTCCGAATCTAATACAGAAATGATTCGGATTATTAATCATGGATTAGGAGGACTGAAAGAGACTCGTATTATCGGCTGTGAATCTTATTTTGAAAATCAAATGAGAGCGCAGGTTGATAAATTTGCTTCTGCACTTAGCTCCTTTCAAGCATTTTCAATTTTACCACGCATCTTACTGGAAGCCATTCTAGTAACTTTTTTAGTTGGATTTACAATTATATTTTTATTGTTTAATCAAAATGCAGAAAATTTAACTTCTGTTTTGGGTGTTTTTGCAATGGCTTCGATTCGCCTGCTGCCATCAGTCAGTAATACAATCTATGCTTTTGGCATCATGAAAAATAGCACTTATTCGGTCGACAAAGTTTATTACGATCTAAAAGAGATAGAAAATGTAGAATTTGACAAAGGACAAAAACTATTAGATAATGCAAGCTTACGTCAGTTATTTGACTCGAATAGCTACAGCAAATGCTGCCTTTCATTTAAAAGCGAAATTGTTTTAGAAAACATTGCTTATCGCTATCCTAGTGCAACTGAAACCAATTTAAAAGGTATTTCCTTACAGATTAAAAAAGGTCAATCTATTGGAATAATTGGTAAGTCTGGAGCAGGTAAGACAACATTAATTGATGTATTTTTAGGTCTTTTAACCCCAGAAACTGGAGATATTAGAGTTGATGGTAAGACGATCTATGACGATCTGCGCTCCTGGCAGAATTTAATTGGCTACATTCCGCAATCTATTTTCTTAATAGATGACACAATTGAGAAAAATATTACTTTTGGCGTTCCAGACGATTTAATCGACAAGCAAAGATTAGAGAAAGCAATTCAGTCCGCTCAGTTAGAGGAATTGATCGAGCAACTACCCGATGGAATTGATACTGTAGTTGGCGAGCGTGGAGTACGTCTATCTGGCGGTCAGCGCCAGCGAATTGGAATTGCTCGCGTCCTCTATCACGAACGGGAAATTTTGGTGCTGGATGAAGCTACCGCTGCATTGGATCGTGAAACAGAAAGTCTTGTGAGTGAGGCTATTCGCTCTCTCAGCGGTACTAAAACCATGATTATCATAGCTCACCGTCTTTCTACTCTCGAACATTGCGATCGCATTTATGCGATTGAAAAAGGTAGAGTAGTGAAATCGGGTAGTTATCAAGAAGTTGTTCTGGCAGATCTGAAAAAGAGCTAGCGACAGAGCAGAAGATCTTTATAAAGTAAATAGATATAGAGATGCTTTGGAGAGATGACAATTGTGGCACAGGCTAGAAATGTTCTCGGGAGCGAACTCAAAACTTGTTGTAGCGCTCCTATGACTGGGTATTACCGCGATGGTAAATGTAATACTGGTGCAGGCGACTATGGAGCGCATGTTATTTGTGCGGAGTTGACGGAAGAGTTTCTGAATTTCACCAAGTTGCAGGGAAATGACTTAAGCACGCCCGTACCTGAGTTTAACTTCCCTGGTTTAAAACCAGGCGCTCGCTGGTGCTTGTGTGCTTCTCGTTGGAAGGAAGCTTTAGACGCTGGCTTTGCACCTCCAGTAATTTTGCAGTCAACTCACGCATCGGCACTAGAATACGTTTCCCTGAATGAACTCAGGCAACACGCGATCGATCGCGCTCCCACTGAATAATACATCGAGCTATTATCTACTCTCTTGCGATTCGCCACTCGCTACTCAGAGAAGTTGGGGTGGGGCAGGTTTTTTGATTAAAATCACACTTGTAGATGAATGGTTCCTGCCAGTGTAAGGGAATTTCCAGTAAGTCCCGCACCCCAGTCATTCCCTGTCCGATAAAGAGTAACAGCGCGATCGAATTTAAAATAGCATGGACGATCCGCCAGCGGTGGGAGCGATCCTGATAGATATCTTGCATAATTGCCAAAGAAAAGATCATCAGCATTGCTGCCGTCAGTCCAATGTAGAAATGGGATACGAACCATTCGTTATCGCGGCGAAATACACCTTCTTGAAAGCCTAGAACCACCAGACCCATTCCTGTCAAACTGGCAAACACTCCTCGCCAAAACTTCTGTTTAGCGCGGTAGAGAAACACCAAAGAGGCAATTGTTGCGCCAAAAATCAGGGTGATGAAGATAACTTGAAAAGGGTTTTTACTCCAGACTTGGTTAGTTGCAATGTGGTAAAAAATAGGACGGGCAAGTCCTACGAGTGCCAATCCTACCACGCCTCCAGCCAACCACTTGCCGAATTTATTATGCTCCACACCAACTGTTGGGGGAATTTTGCTTTTATCGCCACCTTTGGCCTGCAATCGGCGCTGGCGCGTCTGCCAAGCAAAGTTAGCCACGATCCCAATTAAAGGAAAGATGAAAGTCACGGCGATCGCGGGGTGTAAAAGCCTCCAAGCATCGAGCAAGTCTACCATATAAAACCTCTGCAACAATTATAAATTTGAAAAATGGAAGCATTGAAAGCGATTGCTGGCTCCAGTTGACTGAGTTACGCAACTTTTAATTGAGCGGGATGCTCGCTGTAAGTAGATAATGAGTTAAATTTACAACAACTTGGGACAGAACGCACTTAGAGAGTGTCTGCGCCTCATATCCCCTTAAATCCCATGCTGTTCTCAATTTCCTGTTGTTTCTGAGCTGAGTGAATTTGCCTATTGGTATGAATAAAATGTTTTTTCTGAATGCCAATTTGACTCAGAAAAACTCCAATGACTATGACACCGCCGCCAAGATACTGCGCCAGCGTCGGAACCTCTCCCAAAATAAAATAAGCTGCTAAAATACCTGCGATGGGAGTAAAAGAGCTAACTAACGAGGCTTCAGATAAAGAAGTAGCTCTCAAACCAGTAATCCAGAAAGTCTGACCGAGTACGACAATGACAGAGCCATAAATTAGCATCCATTCCCACAAAAAGGGAGAAGCTACATCCATAAAGTGACGATCGCCATAGAGCAATAAAGCAGCAAAAAAGAAAATAATTGTTCCCCAAGCGGTACGAAAAATGCTGAATATACCCAAAGGAACCTGAGAAAGCACGATCTTACCAAGAATTGTAGCTGTTGCTAAAGCTATGGCAGCAGTAATAGTAAAAATTTCACCCATGCCTACCATTAAGCTAAAATTGGTTACTCCTTGTAAAATAGGTGACAAAAAAATAATCAAAATTACTCCGATAAAGGCAATAGATGCACCTAAAATTTCCCAAAAATTAACTCTTTCAGATAAGAGCCAGACAGACAATAGTAGAGTCAAGGGTGGCTCTAATCTTCCCAATAACACCACAGTATTGACATTGGTTACAGCCAGTGCTTGAAAAATTAAACTCGGCGCGATCGCTCCTGCTAAAGTTGCTACTATGATTAACCCCAACCATTCCTGCTTGGAAAGTCGCTTTAACATGACTGGTTGTACTTGTCGCCAATAGATAATTAGCAGTACCAACAAAGCGCAGAGATTGCCTACAAATAAAACATTGCACAGTGAAATAGGATTGCGATCGCTCTGAAAATGTCTAGCACCAATTTCTATCAGCTTTCGCGTTACCGAGTTAGCCGCACCAAAAATTGAAATAGCCAGCCATAGATAAATCTGTGGTGTAACTCGAAATGGAAATAGTCGGAACATCCCAATCTGTAACAAAACTTTTCCTCACGCGATCGCTACCAGAATCACTTCACTTCACTAGCTTCAAACTTCATCACTTTGCCTTTTCTCAATGCTACGACCACATCGTAGGTAGCACAGTAAGCAAAAGTATAATCGTTAGCTTTGTTGTATAGCAGTACCACCATACCTGCCCCACCAGGTTGCACCGCTATTGGCAGTAGATCGCCGAAAAAATAGCGCCGCAGTTCGTCACCACCACCTAGCTGTCCCCTATGAGCGGTAATCAATTCAATTTTCTTTTGTATTGGTATATCGGTCGGACCTTTCATTTGCATCTCTTGGGCGGATGCTTGACCTAACTGAGGATTGATGACTTTCAGTGGTGCATCTGCAACCGTTGCTAACCCCACTAAAGCAAAGCCCGCTAAAACAGACGTGAGTTTCACTCGATCGCTCCTAAGAATTTGAGAATAAACAAAATTCGTTCAATTCGATATTCCCAGCATCGATCGCTTTCCTGAGTGAAGACTGATGGATTTATGAGTTTTTACTAAGAAACAAGTGAGAATTGGCTCGTAATTCTTTGTTGAGGAGTTCGTGCGCGGAGAGATTACAATAGGCGAAATATGCTCGGGCAGTTGTTGATGATACCTATCGAGCCTGTGCAGGATAACTTATGCTGCTGGTGCTACTGGCAAGAGATTGCATCTTTCTGCTGAAAATCGGTCATTGTAGGAAATCTTCACGCTAGTTCTGCAAGCGAGGTTTCAACTAGTTGTTGTGCTGGCTCTGTGCCAGCATTAGGAGCGATTTGGGCAAGATTACCCATCCACAGGGGAACTTCAGCTGTTGCTCTACGGTCATAGAACTATCTGAATATCTGCTGCGGTCTTTTTTTACGGCAATACATCGAGCTATTGCTGGTAAGTATCTCTTGCGACAGTCAGGGGCAAACAAAATTTCAACTACTAGCTAAAACTTGACATAATAAACGATAATAAAAATTATAATTATTTTACAATTGTGTTACCTAACGTGGGTTGCTAACAAGAACCCAACGTATTTGTTAGGGAAATTATTAGGTAGTAGGAATGACAGTTTCTCAGATTAAAAGCCAGAGCATCGAGCAGAAAGAACTTAGGCGCGTTAGGCGATCGCGCCTTGCTACGCTAGTTATGCTGAGTATTGTGGCATTTTCCAGCCTAATTGTTGGGGGATGGTTTGCCGGAGAGGGTAAGATTACTTCAATTTTTTCGCAATTGCAAAATTCTCAAAATAATCCTCCTTGGTGGTTGGAAGTACCAAGAGTGACGGGAGAATATCTATTAGCTCCTACAGTGATTTTATTCCTGGTCGTGTTGCTAGTCATGCAGGTTTCTCCCCAGCCAAAACGATGGTCGCAGCAAATTGTAGTAGCAATTTTACTACTTTTAACTATTCGCTATATTGTATGGCGATCGCTAACAACTCTTAATCTTGCCACTCCTCTCAATGGTGTATTTAGCCTAGGGTTATTTTTCTTAGAATTACTGGTATTAACTAGCGGTACGATTCAACTATTTTTAATGTTAAATGTCAAAGATCGCAGCCGCGAAGCCGACCGCTTTGCCGTAGCTGTGCTTGACGGTAGTTTTACCCCAACTGTTGATATTTTAATTCCTACCTATAACGAACCTAATTTTATTCTCAAACGGACTATTATTGGTTGCCAAGCACTGGAATACCCTCGTAAAAAAATTTACTTACTTGATGACACGCGCCGACCAGAAGTTGAAGATTTAGCTATAGAATTGGGTTGTAAATATTTAACTCGTTCCGACAATAAATATGCTAAAGCAGGTAACTTAAATCATGCGATCGCCAAAACTCAAGGAGAACTCATTGTTGTCTTTGATGCCGATTTTGTTCCAACGAAAAACTTTTTAACTCGAACTGTTGGCTTTTTCCAAAATGAGAAAATTGCTCTCATTCAAACACCTCAAAGTTTTTATAACGCCGATCCGATTGCCCGTAACCTAGGGCTGGAAGATGCAGTTACCCCCGAAGAAGAAGTTTTTTATCGTCAAATTCAGCCAATTAGAGATGGAGCTGATAGCGTCATTTGTGCTGGTACTTCTTTTGTCGTCAGACGGAAGGCACTACAAGCTGCTGGTGGTTTTGTGACAGATTCCTTGAGTGAAGATTACTTTACTGGAATTCGTTTATCAGCTCAGGGTTATCGATTAATTTATTTAGATGAAAAATTAAGTGCGGGTTTAGCAGCCGAAAACATCGCCGCTCATGCTACGCAGCGGCTTAGATGGGCGCAGGGGACGTTACAAGCATTTTTTATCGAGGCAAACCCTTTAACTATCAAAGGATTGCGACCTTTACAAAGAATTGCACATTTAGAGGGATTATTGCATTGGTTCACGAGTATTTCTCGCGTTGGATTTTTATTTATGCCGCTTGCCTATTCATTTTTAGGAGTCATTCCACTGAGGGCAACAGCAACTGAATTATTATATTTCTTCCTACCTTACTATTTAGTTCAACTCTCAGTATTTGCTTGGTTGAATCACCGCTCTCGCTCTGCATTGCTATCAGATATATACGCTTTAGTCTTATGCTTTCCCTTAGCTTTAACAGTAATTCAAGTGATGCTCAGACCTTTTGCCAAAGGGTTTAAAGTTACTCCTAAAGGAGAGCAACGCGATCGCTTTTCTTTTAACTGGAGGCTAGCTTCACCTTTAATTATTATGTTTATTGTCACAGCTATTAGTCTATGGCGCAACTTAGGAATGTCTATGGCAAAAGCAGAATGGGCAGCAACAGTACCGTTAGACATTGCCTACCAAATTAGAGGAATCGGTTTGGGTTGGCTGTGGAGTGGCTATAACTTAATTATGTTGGGTATTGCAATTTTAATTTTGCTCGATGCTCCCAAACCAGATGTTTATGATTGGTTTGCCCTCAGGCGCGTGGTACGGTGCAATATTCAAGGGGAAAATTATTGGGGAGTCACGACGATGATTTCTGAAGTTGGAGCAGAAATTGCCTTGACACAAAAAGCATTCGTTTCAGCAAAGGAAATGCAGCCAGTTACGTTGGAAATGATGGAAGAAGAAGTAGAGTTAACTGGCGAGGTGATTCGGACTGGATTTCAAAATGAATTTCCAACAGTTAGGGTGATGTTTCAGCAACTGAGTCTCAGTCAGCATCGCCGCCTAGTAGAGATGTTATTTTGTCGCCCCGGACAATGGAAGCGTCACAACACGCCAGGGGAATTTAAATCGATTCTACTGATTCTGAGAATTTTATTCAGACCGCGAATTATATTCGATCGCAGTATAGACGTAAATGCGATCGCTGTTTCTCAAGGATAGAAGTGAGTAGTGAAGGGAGATTGTACTTGTATTCTTCTGACTCCTGGCTCCTAACTCCTGTTCGCTGACAACTGACAATCACCACTTGAGGAAAGCAGCGTCAAGTCCTTGTTCGCGTCTAATCTTGCCATCTTTTTCAAACCAGGCTACCACTTGCTCTGCTGTTAGATCCTCCATTTTCACGCCATAATCTTCAGCTATGTGTTTTAACAGCCTTAGCGATGAAACTGTCAGTCTAGTTAAAAACTTTTCTGGGGAAGAAAGCAGGGCTGCATCTACCTTGGCTGACTCTTCCGCAGTGAGAAATTGCATTGAAGGTTGTTGGTCTGGATTCATGGAACTGAATTGTTAATGGGTAATAGGTAATTGGTAGTTGGTAATTGATGGGTTTCTGTTTTTAACTTTTGACCCTTCGCCTCACTCGAGGGCAAGCTTTTGACTTTTGACTTACCTCTAACCCCCAACCTCTAACCCCTAACTCGCACCAAATACCCACAACGGTGTTCGCCGTCAATAATCCAGTGAGTGCGCTCGACTTGACAATCTGGGAGGACGGTAGCGAACATTTCTAATTCGTGTCCGCAAACTACAGGGAAGGACTCGGCAACGTTGGCAATGGCGCAATTATGTTCGGTAATGATAAATCCTCGTGCTGAATTCTCTTCATTGACAAAATACCACTCTGCCATGTAGCCTTCAGCTTTTCTCAATTCTACCAAGTTGGCTACCCGCTCTTGCAACGAACCATCGCCCACGCGATCGCGATATTCTAGAGCTTTACGCTCCCACTGCATCCGTAGAATTGTCCCCATTTGTTCTCGCCCTACAGTTTGGGCGAGGGTATCGAGCAGGGAAACAGCAAATTGCCCGTGACTGTCTCCCACTCCATCATTCATAGTACGACGTAGGCGATCGCGTCCTTTATCGCTCAGTTTATATACGTGCTGCGGTCGCCCCATCCCCAGGTGAACCGCCTGGTATAAGAGTAGTTCCTCTGCCTCTAAATCCTTTAAATGGCGACGAATTGCTTGCGGACTGACATCAAGTTCTGTGGCTAGCTCCTGCGCCGTGGCTTGCCCCTGTTTCATCAGATATTGCAGAATGTCCTGCTTGGTCGAGGGCTGCTGCGTTGTCACCATTGTCATTCCAAAGTTTTCAGCTGAAAATTTTACTTTGACAACATACCTGTTGTTAATGTAGC
>ERZ1066120.52-NODE-52-length-117512-cov-10.850277_pt1 | contig 117512 bp, 100 predicted proteins | sample MGYA00382767_ERZ1066120 | MGnify/ENA primary metagenome ERZ1066120 (study PRJEB33369, sample SAMEA5778350) | biofilm metagenome | biome: Industrial cooling water; feature: Water cooling tower basin; material: Biofilm | place: United Arab Emirates | collected... | reverse complement strand
CGTTTCTTCTTACATTCAGATTTTTTGCATATTGCCACTTGTAGTTGCGACAGGTATTCCTTCGTATTTAGAATTGCTCATCAAAGGAAAAAACAAAAACTGTATGTATGTTTTCCTGTTCGGTGCCTTACTGAATATTTCCTTAAATTGGCTCCTACTGCCTCTTTTTCATGAAAAAGCCGCCATTGCCGTTGCTTACCTGACTGAAGTGATCGTTGCAGGCGGTTTTGTTGTAATGGCCCGGCGTTTAAACAATCACGCTATGATTCCAATTTATTCTTAAAACTAAAGAGAATATAAAATGCAACTGATACTAAACTTACGAAAAATATCCTTTCAGCTATTGGCCGTGGCAATAGCTTCAGGATTTTTTGTGTACATCGAACCTGCCCCCTATGAGTTACTTTTGATAATTATACTTGGTATCATCAGTTTACAATTTTGGCATAGTGGTTTTAGCGTGGTATCTGCTTTTAAAAACGATGCGTTGTTCTTTTTCTTGATTTATTTCCTTTCGTGGCCAGGAAATTTTCTGTCGCCACACGTTCCGAAGTCAATTGCGTATCATATCGTTACGCTACTTCTCGCATCAATTATGTTTGTGCTTAATTTGTTAAAGCCGAGTGTCCAACAAATTCAAAAATACGTTCTCGTTCCGTACATTATCGCAACTTCCCTCAATACAATCGCCATTCTTTTGAAAGTCGCAGGCATTGAGTTGGGTCAACAAACCATGGAGTTGCGGCCCATGGGGTATTTTAAAGACCCCAACGTGATGTCCGCTTTTTGTGTGCCGGGAGCCGTTTTCGGGGCGTACCTGCTTCATCTGGGGGCAAATGGCTGGCGACGGTCGCTTCTGAGCCTGGGGGTTTTCCTAAGTACACTGTCGGTACTTATCTCGCTTTCAAGGGCTGCCGTTTTGAATTTGCTCGTCAGCGTTGCCGTTTACGTTGTACTGAGCAACAAAGCCCGCGTTGGTAGTTACGTGCGTGCCGGTCTCATCGGATTGGTGGTTGTCGTTGCAATCGGAGCCAGCTTGGGCATTACGCTTGATAACCTTACCGACACGTTCTCCAACGCTCAAATTCTCGCCGACCGCCTGAAATACCAACGGTACGACGACGACCGTTTCGGAGGTCAAAAATTAATTTTAGGCAACCTCAACCTGTTGGGACACGGGGGCTACAGCGCGGACACCTTCGTCGGCATGTCGCCGCATAGCCTGTACGTGCGCGCCCTGTACGAATTTGGCCTGATGGCGGCCCTGCTCTTTTTCGTCGCGTTGGCGCTCCTACTTTGGCAGGTACTGCGTACGGCCCTCCGAAACCGAGGTACTTCCGATGGCTTACACGATTTAAGCGCCGTTGTGACCGGCGTTTTAGTCGGTTTGCTGGTAAGTTCTTTCGTTATTGATTCCATTCACTGGCGTCATTTCTGGCTTATTCTTTCGCTCAGTCTTTACGTGAAAAATCATAGTCTTTACCGAACGCCTTCCGAGGTACCTCAAGCCGTACTTTAGTTTCATGCGTATTTTATTTGTCATCACGAAGAGTGAGATTGGTGGTGCTCAACGGTTTGTGGCAGAGCAAATTCAAATTATTGCTCAGACCGGTCAACACGAAGTATTTCTGGCAACCGATCAGCCTGGTTGGCTCACCCAGGTGAGTGCTTCCTTCTTAACCGGCTTATTCACTCACGAAAAAATCACAAAAAGGCCCAGCGCGGTTTATTTTTGGAAGTTACTTTCTTACCTCCGAAAGCAACGTATTGAGTTGATCGTTTGTAATTCGGCCAACGGTGGGCTGTACGGCCGTCTGGCGGCTTTCTTCACGAAGCGGAAAACCATTTACGTTTCCCACGGTTGGTCTTCCATTTACAACGGCGGGCCTTTTTCATCGTTGTTCAACCGCCTCGAACAATTGCTTGGGTACTTAGGCACTTCCGTTCTGTGCGTTTCCTCAACGGATTATCGGAAAGCAATTGAGTTTATAAAACTGCCTCCTTCCAAGTTAAAACTACTCCACAATTGCATATTTCCCTTAAACACCGAAAGATCGATTCCCAAAGATCGAAATCATTTTTTTTCCATCGTAACAATTTGTCGCCTGGTTGCTCCCAAGCGTGTCGATTTGTTGATTAAAGCTGTGAAATCGCTGCCTCTGGTGCAGCTTTCGATCGTCGGCTCAGGACCACAGCGAACTGAGCTTGAAAAGCTCATCTCACCCCAATTTGTCGATCGAATTCATTTTTTAGGCGAAATACCCGCTTTTCATGATTTTAAATCCTACGACGCATTCGCTCTGATTTCCGATAGCGAAGGATTGCCTATTTCGGCCCTGGAAGCCATGTCATGTGGCCTTCCCCTGGTGGTCAGCAACGTGGGAGGGTGCGTCGATGTAATCGATAACAATGGAGTATTGGTTGACAACCAGGTGGATTCCATTCGAAACGGTATTCTTGATTGTATAAAAAACAAAGAACGTTACGCAGAAGGGTCTTTTTACTTATTTGATACCCGTTTCAATTTATTAAAAAATGCCTCTTTGTATTTAGAGTATTATCAAGCAATTGCTCATCCGTCTTCGTAAAGATTAAATTAGCAGCTTTGAGCCATTTGCTTTTAAAACAGTCTAAAATTCTAGTTAGCAATACTGTAGATTTTCGGAAATCAATGTAAAACTTTTAACGCTCTCTTTAAAAATAGGCACCATTTTTGTTGATTGACTACGGTGTCCTTTTCACTTAGTTTGGGCTTTACACCACTGTATAGCATCCAGGGTTCGATTCCGGAAGGTTTTTATCGAATATTCAGTGGAATATTTTGGAGTCTAAGAAAAAAAAATTTGTTTTGCGGGCAATCGCCGTTGTAGGGTCCCGGTGCGACTACGCCGGGTTGGCACGTGGAATTGTGAGGCAAGGCGGCTGTCACTAAAGGGCTTAACAAGTTGAAATACAGATTTTTATCTGATATTCACCGCTGGTTTGAAGCTTGTGTTTGCAGAGAAACCTATCGGACGTGAGCCATTGAGTTGGTCACATTGGAAAAAGCCGGACATTGCCTTACTCCATGAGCCACAACGTACCCTCACCGCTGGTCAACACGGCCACCCGAAGCTACACGCACCGCCTGCACAACGCCTCGAGTCGGCGCAAGTCTGTGTTGATCGTTACCAGTTACGATTACTTTCTCCACAAAGGCGATTTTCGCAAATTGCTCCGCCGGTACAGCGACATCATCCTGGTTCCCAGAACCATGAGTGACAACGTGTTGCTCAACGACACCGTCAGGCCCCTGCTGCGCAAGCACAATCGCATTCACCTTGTGACCAACCCCCACTACGACCAGCAACACCACGTCGTGTACGAGTTGGTCGTGCGGTTTAGCAAGTCCATCCGCGTGAGTACGGTGCACGATTTTTGCGAGCAGCAGTTGCGAAAATTGTACATTCCCGAATCGCTGGACGAGCCGGGTGTTGGCTCCGAACCGTTTCAATCCTTCAACTCCGGCACGAAAGCCCTCAAACGGGTTCTCGATTTGCTGGTTTCCGGCCTGTTGTTGCTTTTTAGCTGGCCGCTCTGGCTGTTGAGCGCCTGGCGCATCCGGGCCGAGTCACCGGGGCCAGTGTTCTACCGCCAACCCCGCCTGGGCCTCCACGAAGCCGAATTCGATTGCATCAAATTTCGGTCGATGCGCCTCGACGCCGAGGCCGGAGGAGCGGCGTTCTCCCGCCGCCACGACAAGCGGGTGTTCCGTTACGGCGCGTTTATGCGGGCTACCCGCACGGACGAGCTGCCCCAACTGCTCAATGTATTGCGGGGAGAGATTTCGTTCGTTGGTCCGCGGCCGGAGCGACGGGTTTTCGTCGAAACCTTCGAGGAGTACATTCCTCACTACAACAGCCGTCACGTGGTTAAGCCCGGCATCACGGGCTACGCCCAAATCCGGTATCCTTACGGTGCCGGGCTGCGCGACGCCCGCCACAAGCTGATGTACGATTTGTACTACGTCAAAAACTGGAGTGTTTGGCTCGAACTGCGCATTCTGGTTGAAACCGTCGTGACGGTCGTCACCAAGCAGGGCTGGTAAGCCTGGATTTTCGATTGCGGATTTTCGATTTTGGATTGATGCAATCCGCATTCGAAAATCTATAATTGAGAATTATCGTGAATTCTTCCATCGCCCGGCTCTTTGCCTTTTCCCAGAAAGAAACCCGCACCCTCATCGGCCTCATGTCGGGCACGTCGCTTGACGGGCTGGACGTAGCCCTGTGCGACATCAGCGGCTCCGGCACCCGCACCCGCGTGGTACTCCGCCGGTTCGACACAGTGCCGTACACGCCCGAAATCAAGGAACGCATCCGGGCGGTTTTCGCGAAAAAAAACGTTGATTTCCAGTTTCTGACCGTACTCAACGCCTGGATTGGGCGGCTGCACGGCGAAATGGTGCTCGACTGCCTCCGCCGTTGGGACGTGCCCGCCGCCGCCGTGGACGTGGTGGCCAGCCACGGACAGACGGTTTTTCACGCCCCGAAAATCCTCCACGGCCTGACGGATTTTCCGAACGCCACCCTGCAAATCGGCGACGGCGACCACGTGGCCGTCACGACGGGCATCGTTACGCTGAGCGACTTCCGGCAAAAACACGTCGCCGCCGGGGGCGAAGGCGCGCCCCTGGCCGTGTACGGGGATTATTTTTTGTTTTCAAAAGCGGGCGAAAACCGCCTGCTGCTTAACCTGGGCGGCATCGCCAACTTCACGTACCTGCCCGGCAGCCTCGATGCCTCGGCCGTGTTCACGACCGACACCGGACCGGGCAACACGCTGCTCGATGCGTTCACGCGCCGGTTTTTTCCCGAAAAAAGTTTCGACGAAAACGGCGAGCTGGCCCGGCGCGGAACCGTGCATTCCGGCCTGCTGGCGGCGCTGAAGGCGGATGATTTTTTCGGAAAATCTTTCCCCAAAACCACCGGCCCCGAACTGTTCAGCCCCGCCTACGTCGAACGCGCCCAGGCCGCCACGGGTACCGAGTCACTCGGCCCTGAAGACCTGCTCGCCACCCTGGCGCGGTTCAGCGCCGAAACCGCCGCCGAGGCCATGCGCCGCGTGATGCGGTCCGGCGTGGATACGTCCGGCGTGGATACGTCCGGCGTGGATACGCCGGGCGAACGGTACCACGCCTACCTCAGCGGCGGCGGGGCGCACAACCCGGCCCTGACCGACGCCCTGCGCGAACTGCTGCCGGAAGTTTCGTTCGGAAAAACCGACGACCTGGGCATTCCCGGCGACGCGAAGGAAGCCGTGCTGTTCGCCGTGCTGGCCAACGAGGCCCTGGCGGGCGGCACGACGAATTTCGGTACCCGCGAGGGTGTGCCGAGCGTGACGATGGGAAAAATTTCCTTGCCCACCTGAACCGCAGATGGAACAGATGAGACGGATGCAACGGATACAGTGCGGTTGAGTTAATCCGTTGCATCCGTCTCATCCGTTCCATCTGCGATTGGTGTTACGAAATTGTTAAATCATCCTCCTCCATCCTTAACCAAGCGGTAATTTTCGGGTAATACCGGCGTAACAGTGCCGGGATAGTTTTGCGGCGTCAATCCATGAAGCGGTTGATGCACACCAATATGACCCGCAAAATTTTATCACTCCTCTCCCTTTTCCTGCTTTCGGCGCTCAGCGCCCTCGCCCAGACGGGCACCCTCCGGGGCACCATCAAAGACCTGAAAACGAAAGAACCCATCATTGGCGGCTCGGTGCGCATCGACGGCACGACCATCGGCGCGCTGACCGACGTGCAGGGCGGTTTCACGGTAGCCAACGTGCCCGCCGGTTCGCACAAGGTCCTCGTGACGTACATCGGCTACCAGACGAAGGAAATCCCAGCCGTGCGGGTTGAGTCGGGCAACACGACGGTGCTCGAAACTGAAATCGAAGAGGAAGGCAAGTCGCTCCAGGAGGTGGTCGTGAAGGCCAGCCGGGCCACCAACACCGAAGTGGCCGTCATCTCGGAAATCAAGCAGATGAAGCCCATCGCGGTGGGCATTTCGGCCTCGCAAATCCAGAAATCGCAGGACCGCGACGCCGCCGCCGCCATCCGCCGGGTGCCGGGCATCAGCATCGTCGACAACCGCTTCGTGCTCGTGCGCGGCCTGGCCTCGCGGTACAACACGGTGATGATCAACGACATGATTACACCCTCGACCGAGGTGGACGTGCGGTCGTTTTCGTTCGACCTGATTCCGAGCAACATTCTCGACCGGATGATCATCTACAAATCCGGGGCTGCCGAACTGCCGGGCGACTTCGCGGGCGGGGTCATCAAAATTTACACGAAGAAAAAACCCGACCAGAACTTTTTCGACGTCGGTTTCACGATGGGCTACCGGGGCAACACCACGTTCCGTACCGCCCAGAACCACGACCGGGGTGGCCTCGCCTGGCTCGGCCTTTGGGACCGCAACCAGCAGCTTCCCTCCAGCTTCCCGACCAACGCGGGGGCCTTCAACGGCCTTCAGCCCGAAGTGCGCAGCGCCTACGCCCGCTTGCTGCCCAACTCCTGGGGCCTGATTCCCACCACCGTCTCGCCCGACATCCGCTTCGCCCTCAACACGGGCCGCCGGTTCGACGTGGGCGACGTGCGCATCAGCAACCTCACAAGCGTCAACTACGCCATGACGCACCAGTACGCCGACGCCGTGCTCCGCACGTACAACAGCGGGCAGGTGGCCAACGACGTGGACCAGCAGTACGACGACCAGAACTACACCCGTGGCACCCGCCTCGGCGTGTTGCACAACTGGTCGGCGCGATTCTCGCCCGTGTTCAACCTGGAGTGGAAAACGCTCTTCAACCAACTCAGCAACACCGAAACCACGGTGCGCAATGGCCAGTCGTTTTTCTTCCAGCGCGATTACCTGGCGTATTCGCAGCGGTTTGAAAACCGCAGCATCCTGACCTCCCAGCTTTCGGGCGAACACACCCTGAGCGACCAGTTGAAACTCGACTGGATGGGCGGATTCGGCTTCACGGGCCGCTGGGAACCCGACTGGAAGCGCGTACGCTACCAGCGCGAGCAGGGCAGCGACAATCCCTTCACGGTGTCGGCACCGGTGCAGCCTTCGCCCTCGGAGTCGGGACGGTTTTGGTCGAAACTCAACGAATTCGTGTACTCGGCTTCGGCCAACCTGGAAAAGAAATTCGGCAACCCCGTCGACCGCGAACCGGCCAAGCTGCGCGTCGGGCTGTACGCCGAACAGAAATCACGCGAATTTAACGCCCGGTTCTACGGCTACTCGGCCCTGGGTAGCATCGGCTCGGTGGCCAACCTGCCCGTGGGGCAACTCTTCGCCCCCGAAAACCTGTACGGCTCGGGCGAACGGGGTGCCAGCGGCTTCACGCTGCTCGATGGCACGAAAGCCATCGATTCCTACGACGCGCAAAATACGTACCTGGCCGGCTACGTGGGCGGCGACGTGTACTTCGGGCCGAAAGCCAGCCTGACGCTCGGTCTGCGGGGTGAATACAACCTCCGCAAACTCGGCAACCCCTTCCAGGGGACGCTCGTCAACGACCCGGTGTTCAGTCCCCTCCCATCGCTCAATTTCACGTACAAACTCAACGACAGGCAGAACCTCCGCCTGGCCTACGCCTACACCGTCAACCGCCCCGAGTTTCGGGAGCAGGCTCCGTTCAGCTACTTCGATTTTGCCTACAACGCCGAAGTGCGCGGCAACGAAGCCCTGCGCATGACCGACATCCAGAACGTGGATGCCAAGTGGGAACTCTACCCCACCGCCAACGAACTGATTTCGGTGTCGGGTTTTTACAAGTACTTTAACAAACCCATCGAAAACCTCATCCTGCTGACGGCCAACAACCTGGCCTACACCTACGCCAACTTCACCAGCGCCCAGAGCTACGGCGTCGAGGTGGAAGTGCGCAAGTCGCTGGCCAGCACCGAAAGCGCGTTTCTGAAAAACCTGACGCTGGTGGGCAACGCCTCACTCATTCAAAGCCAAATCAGCGCGAAGGGTACCATCACCGCTCCGACCCTCGGCGGCGACTTGCAGGAGTACAACATCTCGGACGTGCTCGACGTAAACCGCCCCATGGCCAACCAGTCGCCGTACCTCATCAACCTGGGCCTTTACTACGCCAACGAACGCGGCTGGCAGGCCAACCTGCTCTACAACGTATTCGGACCTAGAATTTTTGCCGTCGGCGACAAAATCAACAACCCGACGATTTACGAAATGCCCCGCCACGTGGTCGATTTCAACGTGAGCAAGGTGTTCAAAAAGCGGCTGGAAGTACGCCTCAGCATCCAGGACATTTTGAACCAGCCCGTGCGCCTGAGCCAGGATTTCAACCGCAACGGCAAAATCGACCGGGACGTGACCTCGCGCACCGCTGATGCCGACCAGGATTACCGCAGTTTCCGCCGGGGCAGCTATTCGACGGTCAGCCTCGTGTACAGTTTCGGGCGCACGCTGATTCCCTGAAAACCTCCCTGCTGACCTTGCATTCCCCTTTTTCAACCAACTAAAAACCTGTCTTTCTTTAATTTAAACCAACCACCCATGCAAGTTTTCAGCAAGTTGAGGTATTCTTTGTTGGCACTCGCGGCAGCCTTCGTGCTCGTGATTGCCTGCAAAAACGACGATACGCCCGAACCGGTCGTGACCATTTCGGGCATCAACCCGAGCAGCGCTCCCGCCGGGGCCGACATCAAAATCACGGGAACTGAATTTGGCTCGACGGTCAGCGCCGTGACGGTGACGTTCACGGGCGGGGCCAAAGGAACGGTGAAAGCCGTCACCCCGACCGAAATCACGGCAACGGTGCCGACGGGCGTGCAGAATGGCCCGGTGACGGTGCAGGTAGGCAACAAGTCGGCCACCAGTTCGGCGTCGTTCTCGCTGGGAGCCAAGCCGGTGGTGGAAGTGCAGAATGAAATTACAACCAGCACCACCTGGAACTCGAACACGGTGTACCTCATCAGAGGCTTCGTGTACGTGCGGGATGGCGTAACGCTCACCATCCAGCCGGGCACGGTCATCAAGGGCGCGCTGAAAGAACAAGACCCTTCGGGTCAGCAGAAAGGCGGTACGCTCATCGTGCAGCCGGGCGGTAAGCTCATCGCCGAAGGCACCGCCGACCGGCCCATCGTATTCACCTCGTCGAAACCCGCCGGACAACGCGGCTACGGCGACTGGGGTGGCATCGTGCTGATTGGCAAAGCGCCCATCAACCGGCCCGGTTCGCAGAATTTCGAGGGTGGCATTGCCGGTACCACGGGGACGTTCAACCTGCCCGCCGACAACTCGGGAGTGCTGAAGTACGTGCGGATTGAATTCGCCGGCGTGGCGTTGTCCAACGCGACCAACTCCGAAATCAACGGCCTGACGCTGTACGGCGTGGGCACGGGCACGGTCATCGATTACGTGCAGGTGTCGTACAGCGGCGACGACGCCTACGAGTGGTTCGGCGGCACGGCCAACGCCAAGCACCTGATTGCCTACCGCAACTTCGACGACGATTTCGACGCCGACTGGGGCTTCACCGGCAAAGTGCAGTATGCCCTCACGCTCCGCGACCCGGCCATCGCCGACCAATCGGGCTCCAACGGTTTCGAATCTGACAACTTCAGCGGCGACGGCACGCCCGCCACGGGTCCCAACGCGGGTCTCCCCCTGACCGAACCAATCTTCGCCAACGTGAGCGCGTTTGCGTTCTCGGGTACGCCCGTTACCACGTTCGCGCCCCCGGCCAGCGGTCCCTACCAGTCGGCCATGCACCTGCGCCGCAACACCGCCATCAGCATTTTCAACTCGGTGTTCGTGGGTTATCCCGAAGGCCTACGCCTCGACCAGGCTCCTACCTACGCCAACGTGACCGGCGGCAAACTGCAACTGCGCGGAATAGTATTGGCCAACATGAACACGCCGGTACGCGGTGCCGGTACCGTAACGGACGCCCAGGTCCAGGAATTTTTCGGCACGGCGGCGTTTAAAAACCAAATCGTGGCCGCCGCCAACCTGGGTACGCTCGGCCTCAATCCCAACACGTTCAGGCTCGACGGCACGGCGGCGTTTACGCCCAACACCGGGTCGCCGCTGCTGACCGGGGCCATTTGGGACGGCAAGGGTGCCGACGGGTTCTTCACGAAAGAAACCTTCATCGGAGCCTTCGGCGCGCAGAACTGGGCCGAAAAGTGGGCCAACTTTAACCCCCAGCAAACCGACTACGACAAGTAAGATTTTCCAATTTCATATTGGTGTTGCTGAAAAGCCGGTGCCTTTGGTGCCGGTTTTTCTTTTTGCGAAAACCGAAATGTCACGCAGAGGCGCGGTGGCGCAGAGTAATCCGTTTTTCCTCTGCGTGAACGTTTCATTTTCTCATGCTCTCCTGCGCTCTCAGCCCTTTCTTGACCAGCGAAGCCGTCAGCCGCTGGCCGAGTTCCGGGAAAAAGTTGCCGACTTTGCCGAGCAAGCCCCGGCTGCGGGGGACGAGGATTTCCAGTTCCTTCCGTTCCAGTGCCCGCTCGAACACGGCCCGCTCCACGTCCTCGACGGTCAAAACCCGGTTCCCCGAAAACGTCAGCGCCGCTGCCGGGTGGGGCAATTGCTGGGTCAGCATGGCGGTATCGACCAAATCGGGGCAGACGACCGACACGCCCACGCCCCGCTGCCGCAGTTCGTGGGCGATGGCGAGGGTGAAATGCCGCACTGCCGCCTTCGTGGCCGAGTACACCGCCAGCCCGTGAATCGGCGCGACGCCCGCCAGCGAGGCCACGTTGATGAGGTGCCCGCGCCCCTGCCGGGCCATGACCTGCGCCGCGAGCCGGGAGCCGTAGAGCACGCCGTTCAGATTCACGCCGACTTGAAAATCAATGTCCCGCACGGTGAGGTTTTCGGCGAAGCCCGGCGCGATGACGCCCGCGTTGTTGACGAGCACGTCGAGAGCGCCGAATTTTTCGAGCGCCAGGTCCATCACCCGCTCCCAGTCGGCGGCTCTGGTCACGTCGAGGCGTTCGATGAGGCAGCGGGCGGGGTCCCAGGCTTCGGTGTGGGGCATGGGCGCGAGGTCGGTGGCGACGACGCGGTAGTTTTTTCGGTAAAAAACCTGCGACAGGTGCCGCCCGATGCCCTGGGCGCAGCCGGTGAGGAAAACGGTGGGGAGCACGGCGGTGGGTTTCGTTTAATTTCTGCGGAAAATACTGCAAATTTGGCCAGAACCCTACCCCTCATGGCCCTGCTGATTTCCATCGTTTTGCTGCTGGCCGGTTTACTCGCCTTTCTGCTCTGGGGCGAAAAGCGCCTCTACCGCCCCGACGCCCGCTACCCGCGTCCGCAGGCCGTGATTTCCGGCAAAACCCGCCTCGTTTGCGCGGGCGACAGCATCACCCACGGCAACGTCAGCGTCAATTACGTGGAAATTTTGGCGGCGAAACATCCTGACTGGCAGGTTTTCAACGCGGGCATCAACTCCGATTTGGCCGAAACCCTGCTTCGCCGCCTCGACGGCGTGATTGCGGTGAACCCCGACTTTATCACCATTCTCATCGGCACTAACGACGTGAACGCTACCCTGAGCAAAGTGGCCCTCAACCGCTACCACCGCCACGGCAAAACCGCCGGCCAGCCCGACGTGGACCAGTACCGCCGCAACCTGACCGAAATCGTCCGGCGACTGAAAACCGAGATTCCCGCCCGCATCGCGCTGCTCTCGCTGCCACCGATGAGCGAAGACCTCACCCACGAGGCCAACCGCCGGGCCGATTTTTACAGCAACATCATTCAGGAAATCGCCACTGCGGAAGGCGTGGCCTACCTGCCCCTGCGGGAACGGATGAAGGCGGAATTGGCGGTGGCACCGCCCCGCCAGTCGGCCCGATTCGAGGAGACGACGCAGACGATTTTCGTTGCTACCCTACTTCGCCATGTGTTCGGCTGGAGCTACGACCGTATTGCCGCTCGCTACCGCCACCACCTCCTGAGCGATAACCTGCACCTCAACAGCCGGGGAGCCGCGCTGGTGGCGAAACTGATTGAGGAATTCGCTTTGTCCGAGGTTTAAACATCCTGTCAATCCAAGAATCCTGTGAATCAAGGTTCAGACAAAACAGCCATCATCGGTGCCGGCTCCTCCGGCATTGCCGCCGCCAAGATTTTCAAGGAAGCGGGCCTGGCCTTCGACTGCTTCGAAAAAGGCTCGGCCCTCGGCGGCAACTGGCGCTACAACAACGACAACGGGCTGTCGTCGGCCTACCGGTCGCTGCACATCAACACCAACCGCAAGGTGATGGCGTACAGTGATTTCCCCATGCCCGACCACTACCCGATGTTCCCGCACCACAGCCACATCATCCGGTATTTCGAGGACTACGCCCGGCATTTCGGCATTGACGACAAAATCAGCTACAACACCGAAGTGCGGAACGTTAGTCCTAACCCAGGCGGCGGCTACCACGTCACCACAAGCCGGGGCGAGGGCGACTACCGGGCCGTGGTGGTGGCCAACGGGCACCACTGGTCGCCGCGTTACCCTGACCCGCCCTTTCCCGGTCAATTCACCGGCGAAACCCTGCATTCGCATTTCTACAAAACCCCCGACCAGATCGACGGCAAAAACCTCGTCGTCGTCGGCATCGGCAACTCGGCGGTGGACATCGCCTGCGAGGCCGCCCGCCTCCACACGGGCCGCGTGACCATCAGCACCCGTAGCGGGGCCTACATCACGCCCAACTGGATTTGGGACCGGCCCTTCGATTCGCTGGCCAACCCGCTCACGGCCAGACTGCCGCTTTCGGTGCAGCGCTGGTTGTTGAAAACCACGCTGAAACTGGCCCACGGCGACCAGCGGGCCTACGGCGTGCCCCTGCCCAACCGCCCGCCCCTCAGTGAGCACCCCACGGTGTCCCAGGATTTGCTGGCGCTCGCCGGGCGCGGAGCGATTCGGTTCAAGCCGAACATCCGGGAATTTCAGGGCAAAACCGTCCTCTTCGCCGACGGCACCAGCGAGGAGGCGGACCTCGTGATTTATGCCACGGGCTACAAGGTTTCGTTTCCGTTTTTCGAGAAATCGTTTCTCAACGTCGAAGAACAGAACAACCTCGAACTCTACCGGCGCGTCGTTCACCCCGACCACCCAGGGCTGTATTTTCTGGCGTTCATCCAGCCGCTGGGGGCCATCATGCCCCTGGCCGAGGTGCAGAGCCGCTGGATTGCGAAATTGTTAACGGGCGAATGCCGCCTGCCCGACCAGCAGACGATGCTCCGGGCCATTGAGGCCGACAAAGCCGCTCTGCGCAAGCGGTACATTAATTCGCCCCGGCACACGATGCAGGTGGATTTTTACCCGTACCGGGAAAGCATTTTGCGGGAAATGAAGAAAATGAAAACCTAAAAACTCGTAGGGGCAACCCTTGCGGTTGCCCGTGGTGTCTGGATTACCGACCCCTGAGGGCAACCGCAAGGGTTGCCCCTACGATGCGACTTTTGCCATGAAAAATTCGCTTTTCCTTGTTCTGCTGCCCCTGGCACTACGGGCACAAACTCCAAAATTTGAAGCCCAGGTCATCGACAACCAGCTCGACATTGGCTACGGCCTCGCCATCGGCGACGTGGACGGCGACCGCAAGCCCGACATCCTGCTGGCCGACAAAACCGAGTTCGTCTGGTACCGCAACGGCGACTGGAAGCGGTTTGTGATGGCCCAGAACCTCACGCCCCAGGACAACGTGTGCATCGCCGCCCGCGACCTCGACGGCGACGGGCGCGTGGAAGTGGCCGTAGGCGCGGGCTGGGATCCTTCGCAAACCCGTGACCCCAGCAAATCGGGGGCAGTGTTTTACCTCATCCGGCCCAACGACCCGACGCAGCCCTGGGAACCCGTCCGCCTGCACCACGAAGTGACCACGCACCGGATGCGCTGGGCGAAGGTGGGGCCGAACCAGTGGCAGCTCATCGTGGTGCCCCTCCACGGGCTGAACAACCAGAACGGCGAAGGCCCCGGCGTGCGGGTGTACGGCTACGAACTGCCGAAGGACGTGCGCAAGCCCTGGCCGCTCCGCCTCGTGGATTCGACGATGCACATCACGCACAATTTTGAAATCTGGGAAGACGGCGCGCAGACCCTCCTGCTCGTGGGCGGCAAGGAAGGCGGACGGGTTTTTTCCTGGAAAGAAAACCGCTGGGAAGCTGAACGCTGGCTGGTGCAAAACCTCGGACTGAGCGAAGTGCGGCGGGGCAGCGGGGCGGGTGGCAAGCCTTTCGTGGCGGCGGTATCGCCGTTTCACGGTAACCAGTTGGTGCTGCTGGATGAAAGCAGCGGGCAAAATTCCCTGACCGAAAAACTCGCGCAGGGCCACGCGCTGGTGGCGGGCGATTTCTTGAAAACGGGCCGCTCGCAGGTGGCCGTCGGCTGGCGGATGCCCAACGGCGAGAAGAAATTCGGCGTGCGCCTGTGGGTGCCCGGCGCGGACGGAAAATGGGTGGAAAATCCCGTGGACGACCGCATCCCGATGGCCTGCGAAGACCTCCAGGCCGCCGACCTCGACGGCGACGGCGATTTGGACCTCGTCGCGTCGGGCCGTTCCACGCTTAATCTACTCGTGTACTGGAACAAATCGGAAAAGCCCTAACTTTACCCGAAACGCCCCACCACTCCTTAACCAAAAATGATTTCCAAGAAAGCCAAATACGCGCTGAAGGCCCTCAAGGTGCTCGCCCGCGAGTACGAGAGTCGCCGCCCGGTGCTGATTTCGACCATCGCCGAGCAGGAGCGCATTCCCAAGAAATTCCTCGAAGCCATCCTGCTCGACCTGCGGAACCACGGCGTGCTGCAAAGCCAGAAGGGCAAGGGGGGCGGCTACCTGCTGCGGATGCCGCCGGGCGAGGTCACGTTTTCGCGTGTGATGCGCATCATCGACGGGCCGATTGCGCCCACGTTGTGCGTGTCGCTTTACTTCTACGGCCGCTGCGACGACTGCGCCGACGAGCAAACCTGCACCCTCCGCTCCGTCATGGAAAGCTGGCGCGACGCCAACCTGGCGGTGCTGGACAAGAAAACGTTGGTGGACCTGTTGTAAATGTTCAATGCTCAATTTTCAATGTTCAATTCTCAATGATTTTCATTGGACGTTGAACATTGAAAATTGAGCATTGAACATTCTCATTCCTCGGCTTCAGCCTTCTCCTCCGGCTGCACGACCACCCGCACGCGTTTGATGCGGCGGTTGTCGGCGGAGACGATGCGGAACTGGAAGTTTTCAAACGAAATCTCCTCGTTGGCCTTCGGCAGCCGGGCGAAGAGTTCGAGCAGCAGCCCACCGAGCGATTCGCTTTCGCCCCGCACTTTCTCGAACAGTTCCAATTCCACGTTGAGCACCTTGCAGAAGGTGACGAGCGAGGTTTTGCCCTCGAACACGTACGTGTTTTCGTCCAGCCGGGTGTAGTCCACCTCCTCCTCGTCGTACTCGTCGCGGATGTCGCCCACGATTTCCTCGATGATGTCTTCGAGCGTCACCAGCCCTTCGGTTTCGCCGTACTCGTTGACGACGAGGGCCATGTGGACGCGCTTTTCCTGAAAATCGTGCAGCAGGTCGTCGATTTTCTTGTTTTCGGGAATGAAATACGGCGGGCGGATGAGGGTTTGCCACGCGAAATCTTCGAGTTTGTCGAGGTGCGGCAGCAGGTCCTTGATGTAGAGCGTGCCCTCCACGCGGTCGAGCGTTTCGCGGAAAATCGGCACCCGCGAATAGCCCGACTTGTTGATTTTGTCCATCAACTCGTGGAAATCGAGTTCGATGTCGAAGGCCGTGATGTCCATCCGCGTGCGCATCACCTGTTTGGCCGAAATGGTGGCGAAGTTGACGATACCGCGCAGGATTTCCTTCTGCTCGGCGGAGGTGCCCTGCCCGGTCGTGATTTCGAGGGCGTGGCTCAATTCTTCGGCGGTAATCGTGTAGCCTTTCCGCTGAACGCGCTTCTCTATCACGTTGCTGATGAGCATCAGCGGCACGGCGATGGGGCGGAACAATTTCGTGGCAAAATCAATCAGCGGCGTGGTGTAGCGCAGGAAGCGGAGGTTGTTCTGGTTGGCCCAGACCTTCGGAATCAGTTCGCCGAAAAACACGATGAGGAAGGTCACGCCGACGGTCTGCACCAGGAGGCCAATCCACTGCTGGGTGGTTTCACCCCAGAACTGGCTGCTCCAGTACGCCGTGATGGTGACGAACGTGATGTTGACGAGGTTGGTGAAAATCAAGAGCGTGGCCAGCAGCAACTGCGGCCGATCAAGTAGCCGACTGATGCGGCGCTCGACGGCCGAATCGCTTTCGCGGCAGCGGGCGCGGTCATCGACGGAAAGAGAGAAAAAGGCCACCTCGGAGCCGGAAACCACCGCCGAAAGCAGCAGCAGCACGAGCAGGATGAAGCCGTTGAGCAGGGCCGTGGGCAGGGGCAGCAGGTCGGGAATGTCGGTCAGGATGGTGACCAGCCGCCAGGCCGGAAGGGGATCGGTGGAAACAGCATCGCCGGACGGATCGCCCGGCGGGGGAAGAGGTGGTTCCAAAACGGGTTGGATTAGGTGAAACTTAGGGGTTTATCGGTATCCGTTAACCGTTAGCGGTAAAAGTACACAATTAACGATTAACGGATACCGATTAACCCATGCCGTTAAAACGGCAGGTCGTCTTCGCCGCCCGACTCGGCAACAACCGAAGCCGCGGCCGGTTGGGCCGTTGTTTGCGCTACCGCCGGGGCCGCGCCGTCGGTGGGGCGGGTGTTGTTGAGCAGGTGCAGCTCGCTGATGCGCAGCCGCAGGGCTGTGCGGGGGTTGCCATCGCGGTCGGTGTACTCCTCCTGGCGGAGGCGGCCTTCGAGGTACACCTGGTCGCCTTTCTTGAGGTACTGCTCAACGATGTCGCCCAGTTTTTCCCAGGCTTCGGCCCGGAACCAGGTCGTGCTTTCGATCTGGTCGCCGGCGCGGTTCTTGTACGATTCGGTGGTGGCGACGGTGAAATCGACCACTTTGGCACCCGAAGGGAGCACGCGGGATTCGGGGTCGCGGCCCAGGTTGCCGATGAGGGTTACTTTGTTGAAGGTACGTGCCATGGTTGAAAAAATTTAGGTTTAAAAATAGGAATAATTCGCTCAAAACAAAAGAAGTCCGGCGAATTTATCACTACCGTTTACTAAATTTTTTCCCGCGTAAATACCTGACAACCAGAATGGGTTTCGGAAGGGCCTCCACATCGGCGGGCGAAGCCCAGTGCGCGTGCGCGGGCAACGTCAATTCCACGTCATCGGGCACCTTCAGGAGCCAGAACCTGGCCCGGATGCGCTGGTGGGAGAGCACGTGAACAAATTCTTCCGACGCGTCTTCGACCGTCGCCAGGGGCAGCAGATTTTCGAGAAAATCATCCGAAGCCCATTCGTCCGGCTCCTGAAATTCGTCCGCCTCGATGAGGTAAAAGTCGAACAGCCCCTGCCACACGTCGCGGCCCGTGCGCTCGCGCATCATCAACCGGCCCTCGTGCTCCACGACGAGGTAGTGGAAAAACCGCTCCCGCACGGGGGCTTTTTTCTTTTTCACTGGTAAAACTGCCTGCCGCCCCGTGGCGTTGGCCTCGCACTCGAAAGCCAGCGGGCAGAATAAACACTGCGGCGACACGGGCACGCACTGCGTGGCCCCGAAGTCCATGATGGCGTGGTTGTAGAGGGCCGGTTCGGCGGACGAAATGAGGCGGTTGGCCAGGTCGGTGAACTGTTTTTTGGCCGCCGTGGTCGTGATGTCGGTATCAATGCCGAACACCCGCGCCAGCACCCGAAACACGTTGCCGTCGAGCACGGCCACCCGCTCGCCGAAGGCAAACGAGGCGATGGCCGCTGCCGTGTAACTGCCGATGCCGCGCAGGCGGAGCAGCCCGGCGTAGGTGTCGGGAAAGCGCCCGCCGTGCTCAGCCACCACGGTTTTGGCCGTTTGGTGCAGGTTGCGGGCGCGGGAGTAGTAGCCCAGGCCCTGCCAGAGCCGGAGCACCTCGCGCTCCTCGGCGGCGGCGAGGTCGTGTACGGTGGGAAACGCCTCCACGAATTTCTCGTAGTACGGCATTCCCTGGGCGACGCGGGTTTGCTGGAGGATGATTTCGGAAAGCCAGATGCGAAAGGGGTCGGAGGTCTGGCGCCAGGGCAGGTCGCGGCGGTGCCGACCGTACCAGCGCAGGAGCTTTTCGGCGAAGAGTTCGGGGGTCAAAACGGACGGGTTGCGGAAGCTGTTAAGCGTTAGCGGATTACCGAAAAAATATCGGGAAAGCTTTGGGCGTTTGCTTTCAAAAACCGGCGGGAAACTCTACTTTTGTGCCTCGTAAAAAATTCCCGCCTTCAGTTTGTCAAGAAAGTCCTGACAAAAGTACAATCTGAACGAATACAACCTTTAAAAGTCAAAAGCAACGTGACTAAAGCAGACGTCATCGCGGAAATCGCTGAAAAAACCGGCATCGACAAAGCCGACGTGTCGAGCACCCTGGAGCAATTCTTCACCGTGGTCAAAGAATCGCTCACCAACGGCGAGAACATCTACGTTCGCGGCTTCGGCAGCTTCGTCAACAAGAAGCGCGCGAAGAAGGTGGCCCGCAACATCTCCAAAAACACGGCCATCGTCATCGACGAACACTTCATCCCCAGCTTCAAACCCGCCAAAATCTTCGTGGAGCAGGTGAAAACCAGCGACAAAGCGGGTGCGGCAGTTGAAGAATAATCGGTTGGATGCTGGATGAAGTTTACAGATACTCGATGAAAGACAAGATGCTGGATACGGATTGAACTTATCCAGCATCTTGCAATTTATCCAGTATCTAACCTCGTTTATCCGGCATCTTCGTTTTTATGAACAAATCCTTTGTTATCGTCCTGGTTTTGGCGGTGGCCACGGTGGGGGGGCTGTACAGCCTGCCCAAGAGCGTCGTACCCGACGACAAACGGGGAAACGCGGCGGCGACCTCGGGCGTGACGACGACCGAAACGCCCCAGGGGCAGAATGCCAAAGCGGCCCCCAGCGCCAGCGCGACCCAGCACGTGCAGGCGTTTTCGGGCGAAGACAAAGAGCGGGTCGAAGCCCTGCACGGAAAATTCGACCGGGCCACGGGGATGGAGAAAGCCGCTCTGGCTACCCAACTGAGCGATTTGCTGGCTACCCTGAGCCGGTACGACAGCGCGGCCTACTACGCCGAACAGGCCGCGCTGCTCGAACCCGGCCTGGAGCGCTGGCTCAAGGCGGGCGACCGGTACTACCAGGCGTTTACGTTCGCCATCGACGAAGCCAAAGGGGCACGGTTGGGCGAAAAAACGCGGGCGTTTTACCAGAAGGTGCTGGATCAAAACCCGGACCTACTGTCGGCCAAAACCAACCTGGCCATGACGTACATGGCCACGGCCACGCCGATGAAGGGCATCGCGCTGCTCCGCGAAGTGCTGGAGCAGGACCCCGACAACGAACCGGCCTTGTTCAACCTGGGCCTGCTTTCGATGCGCTCCAACCAGTATGCCAAGGCCGCCGAGCGGTTTGAGCGCATCCTGCGCAGCCACCCCGACAACGCCCGGGCGCAGTTTTACCTCGGCATCAGTTACGCCGAACTGGGCCGGAAAGACGACGCCCGCAAGTGGCTGCAATCGGTCAAAAAGCTGGAAACCGACCCCACCGTGCAGGCGGGGGTCGATGAGTACCTTAAAAAGTTGGAATAGTTTGAGGTTTGTAGTTCGGAGTTCAAACAACTACAAACCACAAACTTCAAACTAAAAAGTCAGCCTTCGGCGGCTGACGCATTTTCAAAACCATTTAAACACTTAACACCATGCCCTGCGGTAAAAAACGGAAACGCCACAAGATTGCTACGCACAAGCGCAAAAAGCGCCTTCGGAAGAACCGGCACAAGAAGAAGTAGGCCGATTCGTCTGCGTACGGAACGGATTGATTGTCAACGTTTCAGGTCGTCGGCCTTCGGGCCGGTGGGCTTGGAACGTTGACCCGTTTATGAACATTTCCGTACCCGGACGGCTTGCGCTTCCGGCCTTTCCCACGCGGAACGGCCTCAATCGTTTCATCCACTCCGGAATGCCGGAGCGGCGAAACGGCCCCGGTAGCCGAGGGCGAAACTTCATAAATTAAAAACAGGAAATAAAGAATGAGAAAGTAAAAAGGCGAATGCTTTTTCCTTCCTGATTCCTTCCTTCTTGTTTTTACTTCTCTGACTTCTCAACCCGGCGGGTCGTCCCCATCCAGGCCTTTCTCCCTTCCGCACTCCGCTAACCGCAGCAATCACCGGTGAGTAAAGAATTAATCATCAATTCTACTCCCAAAGGTGATCGGATCGCTCTTTTGCAGGACAAAAGAATCCTGGAGTATCACCTTGAAGAAGCAGAAGAACACTTTTCGGTCGGCGACATTTACCTGGGAACGGTCCGCAAACTGGTTTCGGGACTGAATGCCGCCTTCATCGACATCGGGTACGAGAAAGATGCCTTCCTGCACTACCTCGACCTGGGTCCTAACATCAATTCGCTCAACAAGTTTACCCGCGAGGTAATCGCCAAACGGGTCAACGACGGCTCGCTCGACGGCTTCAAAATGGAGCCGGAGATTGAGAAACACGGCAAAATCGACAAGGTCCTGGCCAAAGGCAACCCGATTCTGGTGCAGGTGGTCAAGGAGCCCATCTCGACCAAAGGCCCCCGGCTTTCCTGCGACCTTTCCATCGCCGGGCGCTTTCTGGTGCTGGTGCCCTTCGGCAACGGCGTCAACCTTTCCAAAAAAATCACGAGCAAGTCGGAGCGGCAGCGCCTCCAGAAGCTGGTGCAGGCCGTGAAGCCGCCCAACTTCGGGGTCATCGTCCGGACCGTGGCCGAGGGCAAGGAAACCGCCGAACTCGAAGCCGACTTGCGGGGCCTGATTGCCAAGTGGAACCGGGGCATGACCGCCCTGCGCGAGGCCAAACCCCGCGACAAGGTGATCGGCGAAATGAGCCGGGCCACCTCCATGCTCCGCGACATGCTCAACGACGACTTCGACGCCGTCACGGTCGATTCGAAGGAGTTGTACGAAGAAGCCCGCGCGTACGTCCACCAGATTGCGCCCGAAAAGGAAAAAATCGTCCGGCTGTATTCGGGCAAGGCCAAGATTTTCGAGCAGTTCGGCATCGAGAAGCAGCTCAAGATGCTCTTTGGCCGCTCGGTGAGCCTGCCCGGCGGGGGCTACCTCATCATCGAGCACACCGAGGCCCTGCACGTGATCGACGTCAACAGTGGCAACAAATCCAATTCGCAGGAAAGCCAGGAAGACACGGCCCTGAGCGTGAACACCGAGGCGGCCAAGGAAATAGCCCGGCAACTGCGCCTGCGCGACATGGGGGGCATCATCGTGATCGATTTCATCGACATGAAAAAGCCCGAGAACAAAAAGGCGATTCAGGACTTGATGCGCGACGAGATGAAGTCCGACCGCTCGAAGTTCACGATCCTACCCCTGACCAAATTCGGGCTGATGCAGATCACCCGTCAGCGCGTGCGGCCCGAAATGAACATCAAAACCGTGGAGGTGTGCCCCACCTGCGGCGGCACGGGCACCATTTCGGCCTCCATCGCCGTGTCGGACACCATCGAGCACAACCTCGATTACGTGTTGTCAAAACAAAACGAAAAAGGCGTCAGCCTCATCCTGCACCCGTACCTGCACGCCTACTTCACGGCGGGCTTCCCGTCGAAGCGGCTGCGGTGGTTCTGGAAGTACAAAACCTGGGTGAACCTCATCAAAGACACCTCGCTGGGCATGATGGAATTTCACATGCACAACAAGCAGGGCGAGGAAATTGAAATTCAGCCCTGACCTCTCAAGCGTCAACAACGAAAAAAGCCGCCCCAGCCTTACTGGGGCGGCTTTTTTCGTGGCCGTGGGTCGTTCAATCCGGGTTGTTCCCCAGCCGCCCAACCAAATCCTTCAGGAACTGCGCGATTTTTTCCTCCTCCTTCGTCTGGCCAAAGTCCGTGAGCGAGGGCAGGTGTTCCATGAAGAAAAACTGATGGTGGGCCATTTCGAGCATGGTCGAAGCCAGCGAGCGGGGGAAGGGGTAGGCCGGTTCCAGTTCGCTGAGCATCGCCGCGATTTTCCCGCACAATTCTTTGTAGGGCCGGAAAAGCTGGTGCTGGTTGTCCTCGTCCACCCGGCTGGTCAGGTAGGCTTTGTCGCCATCTTTGACGATGAGGTTGCGCAGCAGGTTGTTCTGCACCCAGTATTCCTCGATGGGCGCGGCCTTGCGCTGGGCCGTGATGACCTCGATGACGATGTCGAGCCGCTTGCGGGGCGAGTCCACGTTCTGGGTCAGGATGTACACCTGCGAATCGAGCCAGCGCCAGTACCACTCGAAGAAATATTGGAGCAAGCGGTTTTTGCTTTCAAAATAGCGGTACAGGCTCGACTCGTTGGTTTGCAGGGCCTGCGCCAGTTTTTTCATCGTAAAATCCTCCAGCCCGAGGGTGTGCATCAGTTCCATGCCCGTGCGGAGGATGCGGCGGCCCAGGTCGCTGTCCTGCGGGTCGCGGAGGTAAAGTTTTTCGTTGGCTTTGAACGACAAGGCCCAGCTCATCGGGGTGCGGCTTGGTGAAGGCGCAAAGGTAGAGGAGTGAAGTGGAACTAAAAATTTTGAAAGTAGAACTTTTATTTTCAAAACAAACGCTCTTGCTTTGCCTCCGAAATCGAATCCAACCATGACAAAAACGCCCATTACCGTGGCTTACGGGGACGGCATCGGTCCCGAAATCATGCAGGCCACGCTCGACATCCTCGCCGCGGCGGGTGCCCAGCTCGACATCGAAACCATCGAAATCGGGGAGAAAGTGTACCTCAGCGGCAACACCGCCGGGATCGCGCCTTCGGCCTGGGAATCGCTCCGCCGCACGAAGGTGTTCCTCAAAGCGCCCATCACCACGCCCCAGGGCGGGGGCTTCAAAAGCCTCAACGTGACCACGCGCAAGATGCTCGGCCTCTACGCCAACGTGCGGCCCTGCGTGTCGTACTCGCCGTTCGTCGACACCAAGCACCCCAACATGGACGTGGTCATCGTCCGCGAAAACGAGGAGGACCTTTACGCGGGCATCGAGCACCAGCAGACCCCCGAAGTGGTGCAGTGCCTGAAGCTGATTTCCCGCCCCGGCACCGAAAAAATCGTCCGCTACGCCTTCGAGTACGCTCGGCGCTACGGCCGTAAGAAAGTGACCTGCTTCACGAAAGACAACATCATGAAGCAAACCGACGGCCTGTTCCACAAAGTCTTCGACGAAATCGCCGCCGAGTACCCCGACATCGAAAACGAGCATTGGATCGTAGACATCGGCGCGGCCAAGCTCGCCGACACGCCCGAGGCCTTCGACGTCATCGTGATGCCCAACCTCTACGGCGACATCCTCTCCGACGTGGCCGCGCAGATCGCCGGGTCGGTGGGCCTGGCCGGGAGTTGCAACATCGGCGAGGAAGTGGCCATGTTCGAGGCCATCCACGGCTCGGCCCCCCGCCGGGCGGGTCAGAATCTGGCCAACCCCTCGGGCCTGCTCCTCGGCGCGGTGATGATGCTCGTGCACATCGGGCAGGGACGAGTGGCCGAGAAAGTTCACAACGCCTGGCTAAAAACCCTCGAAGACGGCGTCCACACCTACGACATTTTCGAGGAAGGCGTCAGCACCGAGAAAGTGGGCACGCGGGAGTTCGCCCAGGCCGTCATCGCCCGCATGGGCCAGACGCCCGAGAAACTGAAGCCCGTCAGCTACGCCAATGCCACCGATTCGGCGTTCAAGGTCAAACTGAAACCCGCTCAGCCGGTGAAGGTCGAAACCGTGGGCGTGGACCTGTTCCTGCACCACGCCGACCGCGACCCCAACGCCCTCGGCGAAGCGCTGAAAAACTTCACGGCGGGCAACATGCACCTGAGCATGATTACCAACCGGGGCGTGAAGGTGTGGCCCGACGGCTTCGCCGAAACCTTCTGCACCGACCACTGGCGCTGCCGCTTCAAGTCGGAGGATTTCACGCCCTCAACCTACGCCGACATCATCCGGTTGCAGCAGCAACTCACCGACGCCGGCTTCAGCATCATCAAAACCGAAAACCTCTGCACCTTCGACGGCCAGCCGGTTTTCTCGGCGGGGCAGGGGGCCTAAGCAGTAGGCAGTTTACAGTTGGCAAACGCTTTTTCCCATGACCCACGAAATCACGCTTCACCTCGTCGACGGGCGGTTCGACGCGCCGGAGGCCCAGCCGATTCTGACCGAAATGGTCAATGCCAAGTTGGGGCACCACGCCCGCAAGATGGCCCGCCACGCCACCACCGAGGAGGACGTGAAGGCCTCCGAAACGCGGATCAAGGCGCTCGAAAGCGAACTGCGGGCGGTGTTGAAATTCCTGCGGGAAGTGGACCAGCGCGGAGGACGGGTGGACATCGAGGGGACGCTGGTGATTCGGGAAGTTTGAAAAAATGAACCCCGACCGGTAAGCACCGGTCGGGGTTCATTTTTTCAAACTTCTCATCACTTTCCTGATTTTGAATCCGCCGGTTTGCCCTCCGGCTTCTTCTCCCGCACCGTCGGGTATTTGATGCCCAACTGCTCCAGGTAACTTTTGTACTTCGTTGGGTCGTAGTAAAACTTCTTCAGTTCGGGCCGGAATTGCTCCATGATTTTTACGTTGAGGCCAATGGCCGGCTTGTCGTTGGGACCGATGAGCGGCTCGTACTTCGTTTCCTTCGTCTGCACGGTGCGATAGTACGTCCAGGCGTTTTTGAGCAAATCAGGCTTCACGAACAGGTCGAGCAGGGTCAGGGCTTCGGCTTTGGCCCCCGCCGTGACGCCCTTGTGGGCGATGGGCGTGGCCATCGAAATGGCGTTGGCCCAGTGGTGGCCGGGCAGGCCGGGAATGTTCGAGGGGTAGTTGAGCACCACCGTGGGCACGGACCACGAGATGTCGGCGATGTCGTCGGAGCCGCCGCCCATCGAGATGACCGGCGGTTCGATGCCCGTCGAATCAAGTTTGAGGGCCAGGCCGTTTTTTTCGGGCGAAAGCATCTCCTCCTGCGTGGCTTTGGCCAGCGTTTGGTCTTCCGCCGACCAGGTGGGCAGGCCCACGCGCCGGATGTTGTCGAACATGGCTTCGGCGATGGGTTTGTTGAAATGCCCCGGCCAGGCGCTGCCCAGGATTTCGTGCGTGAACTTCGTGTCGGTCATCATCGCCGCGCCGTTGGCGATTTTCAGACCCGCCTCGAACAGTTCCTTGATTTTGGGGTAACTGCGCTCGCGGAAGTAGTACCAGACGGAAGCTTTCGAGGGCACCACGTTGGGCTGGTCGCCGCCGTCCACAATCACGTAGTGCGAGCGCTGGGTGGGCAGCAGGTGTTCGCGCTTGAAATTCCAGCCGATGTTCATCAGTTCCACCGCGTCGAGGGCACTGCGGCCCCGCCAGGGTGCCCCGGCGGCGTGGGCGGCGGCCCCCTCGAAGTTGAATTTCACCGACACCAGCCCGTTGTAGCCTACGTCGCCGTATTTCACGCCGAGGTTCGCCCCGACGTGGGTGAAAATGCAGGCGTCCACGTCCTTGAAGTAGCCGTCGCGGATGTAGTAGGCTTTGGTGCCCAACTGCTCCTCGGCCACGCCGGGCCAGAGCATCAGCGTGCCGCTGATGTTTTCCCGCTCCATCATTTTCTTCAAAGCAAGCACCGCCGTCACGTTGAGCGGCTGGCCCGAATTGTGGCCCTCGCCGTGGCCGGGGGCGCCTTCGACGATGGGGTCGTGGTAGGCCACGCCGGGTTTCTGCGAGGCCTTCGGGATGCAGTCGATGTCGGAGCCGACGGCGATTTTGGGCTTGCCCGTACCGTGGCTCCAGGTGGCCGTCCAGGCCGTGGGGATGCCCGCGATGCCTTTTTGAATCGTGAAGCCAGCCTTCTCCAGAATCCCCGTCAGGTAGCGCGAGGTTTCATCCTCCTGAAAACCCAGTTCAGCGAAGCTGAAGATCATGTCGTTCATTTCGGCGGAAAACGCCTTCATACCGTCGATCTCGGTGAGTAGTTCGGCCTTGAGGCTTTCGAGTTTTTTGGCCGGAATGAGCAAGTTTTCGGCGGGGACCGGTTTGGCCTTTTTCTGGGCCTGGGCACCCAGCACGAGGCCGAGCGCGAGGAGGGTACACAGGGTTTTCTTCATGGGAAAAGGGAAAAAGGAGGATTACCGCCGACGTACGGGAGGGTAAGGTACGCAATAAATCGGCGGGGGCGTTCGGGGCGGCGGGTTGGATGGCGTAGTTTTGGCAAACTTTGCCGACCGAAAAGTGCCGTTCTTCGAAAAAACCGCGCTGAGGGCTTTCGCACCATGGGATTGAAAATCGCGCTGGAAGACGCCTACGGGGAGGAGCGCGCCGGGCTACCCGAAACCCGCCTGCTCAACGCCTTCCTGCCCGACCTCGACGACGAGGCCTTCACGCTCCTCGGCTACGTGGACGTGGACGGCGAAACCATTTTTCACCACGCCCAGGCCCCGGCGCTCTTCGCCGACCTGAACCAGTTGAAAACCCGCCTGCCCTACGACGACGGCGTGCAGTTTGTCGAAGAAATCATGGCTTTGGTGGTCCAACTGGCCAACGACCCGACCGCACGGCTGCGGTTTTCGGGGCGGTAAGCAGGGGTAAAAAATGGCGTTCGGTTACTTTTACTGGTATTGTCTGAATCAGGATGGATAGGAAAAGAGGATGTTCAGGATGGTTCATGTAAATCCTGTTCATCCTCTTTTCCTGGCCATCCTGATTCAGACAAAAACCGACACCATGAAAACACGCCTCCTCACCCCCATCTTCCTCCTCGCCGCGCTCGCCGCCTTCGCCCAGAGCCTGCGGCCTCCCGCTTACCCGCTCGTGACGATGGACCCGTACACAAGCATTTGGTCCACGACGGATTACCTCTACGACCAGCCCACCAAACACTGGACCGGCAAGCCGCACCCGCTCAACGGCATTTTGCGCGTGGACGGCAAGCCCTACGAATTTCTCGGTACCGCCGCGCCGACCTACCGCACCGCCGTGCCCACCGGACTGGGCGAAGACCCCTACGCCGCCAGGTACACCACCGAGCGCCCGCCCCTGGGCTGGCAGCGGCCCGGTTTCGACGACGCCGTTTGGAAGTGGGGCGACGCGCCCTTCGGCGACCTTCAGGCCAGTCACCCCACCAAGCCCAACACCGAATGGGCGGGGGGCGACACCGAACTCTGGGTCCGCCGGATCATCGAACTCGACGCGGCAACGGATTTCAAGGCGCTGCGCCTGCAACTCAGCCACGACGACGACGTGGAGGTGTACCTCAACGGCGTGAAGGCGTACGACAGCGGCCCCACCTGGGTCAACGATTACGTCATTCTGCCCATCCCCGACGAAGCCCGCCAGACCCTCCAGCCGGGCCGCAACCTGCTGGCCATGCACTGCAAAAGCCCCCGGGGCGGGGCCTACCTCGACGCCGGGCTGGTCGAAGAAAAAACGCCCGCCGTGCTGCGTTTTGCCACCCAAAAATCCGTCGCGGTCACGGCCACGCGCACAAGCTACGAGTTTGAAGCGGGGGGCGTGGGCCTGACGCTGAGTTTCCTGACTCCGCTGCTGCTCGACGAAGTCGAAACGCTCGCCCGGCCCGCCACGTACCTGTCGTTCACGCTGCGCTCGCTCGACGGCAAGCCCCACGCGGCCCAGGTGCTGTTTACCGCCTCGGGCCTGCTGGCCGTCAACAGCGCCGAGCAGGAAGTCGTGGCCCAACCCGCCGGGAGCACCGGGGGGCTGCGGCTCCTCCGCGTCGGCACGAAAGACCAGCCCGTGCTGGGCCGCAAGGGCGACAATGTGCGCATCGACTGGGGCTACGCCTACCTGGCTTTGCCGGAAAAATTCAAGTTCACGACGGCCATCGCCTCGCCCAACGCCCTGCGTGAGACCTTCGCTTCAACGGGAACGTTGGCAAAAAGCGGCGAATCCGGGGCAAGCCAACCCGCCCAGGACGTGGCCCTCGCCACGCTGCTCAACCTGCCCGCCGTGGGACCGAAGCCGGTCGAAACGCACCTGATTTTGGGCTACGACGACGTGTACTCGGTGCAGTATTTCGGGCAAAACCTCCGAGGCTGGTGGCGGCGCAACCCGGCCACGACCGCCGCCACGATGCTCGCCGCCGCCGAACGCGACTACCCCCGGCTCGTGGCAAAATGCCGAACCTTCGACGCCCAACTGCACGCCGAAGCCACCGCTGTGGGCGGCAAGGAGTACGCTGACCTCTGCCAACTCGCCTACCGCCAGGCCATCGCCGCACACAAAACGGTGGCCGCGCCGGACGGCACCTTGTTGTTTTTCTCGAAAGAGAATTTCTCGAACGGTTCCATCGGCACGGTGGACGTGACCTACCCCTCGGCCCCGCTGTTTTTGCGCTACAATCCGCTGTTCCTGAAGGGCATGATGGAGCCTATTTTCCATTACTCCGAAAGCGGCCGGTGGCAAAAACCCTTCGCCGCCCACGACGTGGGCACCTACCCCCTCGCCAACGGCCAGACCTACGGCGAAGACATGCCCGTGGAAGAAAGCGGCAACATGCTGCTGCTCACGGCGGCCATCGCCAAAGCCGAGGGCAAGGCCGATTTTGCCAAAAAACACTGGCCCACGCTGACGGTCTGGGCGGAATATTTGGCCAAAGAAGGTTTCGACCCCGCCAACCAGCTTTGCACCGACGATTTCGCCGGGCACCTGGCCCGCAACGCGAATTTGTCGGTGAAAGCCATCCTCGGCCTGGCGGCTTACGGCCAGCTCGCCGGGAGCCTCGGTGAAACGGCCACGGCCGGCAAGTACCGGCAGATGGCCCTCGATTTCGCCAAAAAATGGCAGGAACTGGCTCAGGACGGCGACCGTGGCGACGGACCGCACTACGCCCTGACCTTCGACAAGCCCGAAGGCTCCTGGAGCCAGAAGTACAACCTCGTGTGGGACAAGCTGCTGGGCCTGAACATTTTCCCGAAAGAAGTCGCGCAGAAGGAGGTGAAATTTTACCTCACGAAACAAAAACCCTACGGACTGCCCCTTGACAGCCGCAAAACCTACACGAAATCCGACTGGATCATCTGGACCGCCACGCTGGCCGACAATCCGGCCGATTTCCGGGCGCTGGTTTCGCCGGTCTGGAAATACGCCCACGAAACGCCTTCCCGCGTGCCCCTGAGCGACTGGCACGAAACCCTCGACGGCAAGATGGTGGGTTTCCAGGCCCGGTCGGTGGTGGGCGGTTATTTCATCAAACTGCTGGAGGGAAAAATGGGGAAAGACAAGAAGTAGCCTGCGCCCGTTAGGCCCGCGTTTCCGACCTTTGCGGGCGATGCGCGAAAAATTCATGCGAAAATCCGCCCTGTTCGTTTTGTTGAGTGTGGTGGCAACGCCGGTTTTTGCCCAACGGCGGGCCGAGTTTTTACCCCAAAACCACCTGTTCCAGCCCCTGCTCCTCGACCCGCTCGAAGCTCAGGCCGGGGGTTCGCTGGTGAAACGCTGGGACGAAGGCAAGGCCGTAAGCGGTTTGTTCGCGCCGTTTGCGATTGGCTTCCGCAAACCCCTCGTCCGCTGGACCCGCGACGAGGAGCACGCCAGCGAACTGGCCTTCGACGTGGGGGTTTTCACGCAGTTTGAGATGTTCACCGACGACCGGGGCAACTACCGCCGCTTCATGTACAACGCCGATTACAAAGTCAGCCTGTCGTACGCCCTGCGGCGGGGCAGCGGCGCGTGGCGGTTTCGGTTTTACCACCTCTCCTCCCACCTCGGCGACGATTACATCATCCGCCAGCGCATCGCCTCGGCCTACCCCGACGCCAACAACTACGAGCAGTTCGACGTGCTCTACGCCACCCAGCGCGGAGGCTGGCGGCATTACGGCGGCGGCGGGCTGGTCATCAGCGCAGCGGCGCGTCGCAAACGGCCTTACCTTCAGGCCGGAACGCTGTTCAAAACGGGCGGGGAGGTGGTTCGTTTCATCGCCGGGGCCGACCTGCGCCTGCTCGCCCAGACCGGCTACACGCCCAACGTGAAAGCGGGCATTGGCCTGGAAGTGGGCAAGCCCGAAAACCGCCCCCTCCAGTTTTTGCTCGAAGGCTACGCCGGAAAACTGCCCTACAGCACCTACGAAGAGCGCCGCACGGCGTGGGTGGGGCTGGGGGTGTATTTGAATCCGTTTTGAGTTTGAAGTTTGAAGTTCGAAGTTTGAAGTTGGTTTGAAGAAATTTCAACTTCAAACTTCGAACTTCAAACTTCAAACTTTTCATGACCTCCGTCACCGAATCCGCGTCTCACCACGAAAACCTCGAAACGCTGAGCGTTCGCCAATTGCTCAACGGCATCAACGAAGAAGACAAAACCGTCCCCTACGCCGTCGAAGCGGCCATTCCGCAGATTGAAGCCCTCGTGGAGGCCATCGTGCCCCGCATGAAGGCGGGCGGGCGGCTGTTTTACATCGGCGCGGGCACCAGCGGGCGGCTGGGCGTGGTCGATGCCTCCGAGTGCCCGCCCACCTACGGCGTGCCTTTCGGGCTGGTGGTGGGCATCATGGCCGGGGGCGACGGGGCCATCCGCAAGGCCGTCGAATTCGCCGAAGACGACCCCGAACAAGCCTGGAAAGACCTCTTCGACTACGAAATCGGCGAGCACGATTCGCTCATCGGCATTGCTGCCTCGGGCCGCACGCCCTACGTCATCGGCGGGCTGACGGAAGCCCGCAAACGCGGCATCCTGACGGGCTGCATCGTGTGCAATCCGGGCAGCGCCGTGGCGAAAGCGGCGGAGTTTCCCGTTGAAGTCGTCGTCGGGCCGGAATTCGTCACCGGCAGCACGCGGATGAAATCGGGCACGGCCCAGAAACTGGTGTTGAATATGATTTCGACCACCGTGATGATTCAACTGGGTCGGGTGAAGGGCAACAAAATGGTGGACATGCAACTGACCAACCACAAACTCGTGGACCGCGCCGCCCGCATGGTGATGGAAGAAACCGGTGTAACGCGCGAGGTGGCGGACGACCTGCTGGCCCGCCACGGCAGCGTGCGGAAGGCCGTTGAGGCACAGCAGGCGGAGAACCGTTAGCCAGTGACGCTCCATGGCCCTCGACAACCTTCACGACCGGTTTTTCAAGGAAACCTTCTCCCGCCGCCGCGTCGTGGCGGCCCTGGTGGACGAACTCCTGCCCCAGGCCCTGCGCCAGCGCCTCAACACCGATACCCTCGACCTGACCAATGCCTCCTTCGTCGACGAAGAACTCGGCGAACACTGGGCCGACCTGGTCTACGAGTGCCACTACGGCGGCGAACCCGTGCGGGTGGCCTTGTTGCTCGAACACAAAAGCTACCGCCCCGAACGGCCCCACCTGCAACTGCTGCGCTACCTTTTGAACGCCTGGCAGGCCGACGCCAAACAGCACCGCCCCCTGCGCCCGGTGATTCCCGTCGTGATTTACCACGGCTCAGCAACGTGGCGGTACGCGCCGCTGGAGAGTTATTTTGGGGGAATTGACGAACCGCTGCGGGCCTACCTGCCCGAATTCCGCTACGAGTTGATAGACGTATCGCGCTTCTCGGACGAGCGGATTCTGGCGTTTCGCGACGCCTTTCTGGCCTTGTCAGCGTTCTTGCTCAAGTACAGCCGGATTCAGGATTTTCTGGCTCAGACCGTGCCGGTGTTGACGGCCTTGCTGCAAAACCTGGAGAAGGTACCTGACCACGAGGGTTTTCTGAATACCGTTTTTGTGTACGTCTATGAATCGGGGGACTTGACGGTGGACGAAATCGTGGCTACCTTTCGCAACGCTTCACAACCTTTAACGCAACGCATCATGAGCACGGCGGAACGACTCAGGCAGGAGGGTCGGCAGGAGGGCCGGCAGGAGGGTCGGCAGGAAGGCAAACTGGAAGCCGAACTCCGCGCCGTCCGGGCTTTTCTGGGCATGAACATGGCGGTGGAGACCATCGCCGCCGCCCTCGAACTCACCGAGGTCGAAGTGCGCCAGCGCATCGACCTGCTGCAAGCTCAGGGCGGCGAACAGGCCCGCTGATTTCACCGCACCACTACTTTCCGCACCAGCACCGGTTGCCCGCCGCGCCAGGCTCTCAGCAGGTACACGCCCGGCGACACGGTTCCGAAGCGCAACCGCGCCGTTTTCGCATCCGGAAAATTCACCGCAACCGGCACGTACCGGCCTTCGGAACTGGTGAGCGTAAACGTCGGTCGGCCGCTGCCCAGCAACGGCACCGTGATTTCACCGCCGTCCGTGGGATTGGGGAAAAGCGTCCCGCCCGCATCCGGGTCGGGATCGGTGCCCGTGACGGCTTCTTCGTTTTTGAGGAAAACCTGAAGGTCGTCGGCGTAGAACGTGTTGGCGGCGTCGCCTTTCCAGACGTACACCGTGGCTTCGGAAACGCCCGTCGGCAGGGTGAATTCTGTGCGTTTGAAGGCGTACTCCGCCTCCGAAAAACGCAGCACGGCGTACTGCGTCGGGCCGTTGCCCACTTTGTACTGCACGCCGAGGTCGGTGGCGGGGCTGGCCTGCCGCGCGTTGCGGCCCCAGGCCCGCACGACGTAGGTTTGGCCCGGTGTGAGGTACACCGGCTGCCCGCATCCGCCACCCGCACCGCCGCTGCTCACCTTCAGGTTATTGCGTCCGGCGCGGGCATTGGTTGAGTTTTGCTCCACTTCGGCGTTGCCCCAGTTGAACCACTCGTCCAGATTTTCCTCAAAACTGCCGTTGTACAGCCACGGGCCGCGCAGCGTGAAGTCGGCGGAGCCAGCCTGCAATTCGCCCCGGTTGGCTTTCCAGATCAGATTTCCCACGAACGAAAGGTTCGTCGGCAGGGAGCCGTCGCGGCGGTTCACTTCCCACCCCCCACCTCGGGTGGTGCCCCGGGTCAGGTCGTGGGTGTCGGAGCCGTCCCACTGCCAGACGGCCGTGCCCAGGTTGCGGGCCAGGGCCACACGGAACAAATCGGCGGCCACGGCCTTGCCGTAGCCTTCCGCCGCGCCGAACTCCCCGACGTGGACGCTCAGGCCCCGCTTTTTCGCTTCGTCAAAATACGCCTCCAGTCGCGACTGTCCGTAAATCCAGGTCGAGTAGAGATGCAGCGAAAACGCGATGTTGGCGTAAGCCTTCGTGAAATACGGCCCGTGGGTCAGCACGGCGCTGTTGGCCACGCCATCCCGGAACCCGTTGCCCTGCCCGAAGCCGTGTTCGTCAAGCACGATGACGTTCGTCGCGCCCGTGCCCCGGATGGCTTTGACGACGGCCTCGTGGGCGGTTTTCCAGGTTTCGGGCACGGTGGCCCCGGTACCGGGTTCGTTCATGACGTTGAACCACACGTAGGGATTGCCCTTGAAGCGATTGGCCAGGTCCACCCACCAGATTTTCAATTCTTCCAGTTGCGCGTCGGCGGGGTATTTTCCGGTGAAATCGTGGTTTTCGAGTTGCACGACGACCTTCCGGCCCGTGAACGTGCTCACGATTTCATCGAGGTTGACGTTGTTTTGCGGAAACGTACCCTTCAAACTCGGAAAGCAGTTGACCCGCACCGTGTTAAACTTCCAGACGTTCGTGATGAGGTCGGCGTCGGGGGCGGTGGGGCGGTTCCAGGGCCAGTGCGGGCCGTTGACGTTCACGCCCCGGATGATGAATTCCTTGCCGTCGGGGCCGATGATTTTGTCGGCCTGAACGGTGAAATTCTGGGCCGCGACGCGGGCGGAAGCGAGCAGAAAATAAAGGACGACGAGCAAACGCATGCGGTTTCGGGCGGCACCGGGAAGGGGCGGCGGGCCGGTCGCAAAAGTACGGCGGTGCCCGGCCGGGCTTGTCCTGCGCTGTGCGCAGCCGGACGGGTCAACGGTTGAATTCACCTGATTACTCCCGACGCATCGCGGGCGATGCCAACGCCGGGTACCCGCGCCGGGGACGCCATCACTTGTCAAGATTTATAAATTCAAACAAGTTCGCCCGGTCGCCTTCCGCGCCTCGAGGCACGGGCGGTTACTTTTGGCGCTGACAAATTCGCCGTTGGCATGAACCCCGGTACCCGGCTTTTTGCGCCTACCAGTGCCCCGCCTGCGGGCGGTAACTTCCCGGACGGGGGCGGTGATTTGTTGCGCCGCACCGCAAAATTTCGCCTTTTGCGTACCTTCGCCCTGCTTCGCCGCTTCCGCCTTTTCTTCCCGCTCGCTTCCTGACCCGGTCGGGGGAGAATCCGGCTGGATTCGGCCCGTGTTTTCTGTTTTCTCACCCAAACCCCCACAGTACACCTATGAAACACCTGTTAACCAGTATCAACTTGCTGGCCCTCATCCTCGTATCCACACTGGCCCTGGCTCAGACCGTGGAGGTGCGCGGGCGCGTGACGGGCGAAGGCAGCGCCGGCGTGGCCGGGGTCAACGTGCTCGTGAAAGGCACGCGCCAGGGCACGGTGACCAACGAACAAGGCGAGTACCGCCTCCAGGCTCCGCAGGGGGGCACGCTCACGTTCAGCAGCGTTGGGTACGTGTCGAAAGACGTGCCCATCGGCAACAACTCCACCATCAACGTCACCCTCGCCGCCGAATCGTCGGTCCTCAACGAGGTGGTCGTCACGGCCCTGGGGATTAAAAAAGAACGCAAGTCCTTGGGCTACTCGACCACCGAAGTGAAAGGCGACGAACTGACCCAAGCCCGGACCGTCAACCTGGCCAACTCCCTGCAAGGCCGCGTGGCCGGGCTGAACATCTCGCCCCCGGCGTCGGGTCCGGCGGGTTCGACGCGCATCGTGATTCGGGGCAACGGCTCCATTTCGGGCAACAACCAGCCGCTCATCGTGGTGGACGGCATTCCCATCAACAACGACAACCTCGGCAACGCCGGGATGTGGGGCGGCGGCGACCGGGGCGACGGCATTTCGAGCCTCAACCCCGACGAAATCGAAAGCATCAACGTGCTGAAAGGGGCCACGGCGGCGGCGCTCTACGGGTCGCGGGCGTCCAACGGGGCCATCATCGTGACCACCAAAGGCGGCAAGGCCGGTCAGGGCATCGGCGTAGAAGTCAACAGCAACTACGTGGCCGAGGATTTGCTCATCAAGAAATTCGAGGGCTACCAGTACGAGTATGGCGCGGGCAACCGGGGCCTGAAGCCCACCACCGTACAGGAAGCGCTGACGTCCAATAGTTGGGGCAGCAAACTCGACGGCTCGCCCACCATCCAGTTTGACGGCAAGCAGCGCCCCTACTCGGCCGTGCGCGACAACCAGACCAACTTCTACCGAACCGGCGGCACGTTCACCAACTCGGTGGCCCTGACCGGCGCGAGCGACCACATCACGTACCGGTTCTCGATGAGCGACCTCAACAACCGGGCGATTATCCCGAACAGCGGCCTGCGGCGCAACAACTTCGCGCTCAACCTCAACGCCGATTTGGGCAAGCGGCTGTCCATCATCACCAACGTGAAGTACATCCTGGAGCGGACCAAAAACCGCCCCCGCCTCTCCGACTCGCCGGGCAGCGCCACCTACGCCATCAACGCCATGCCTACCTCGCTGGGCGTGGCCGCGCTGGAAGAAAGCCAGTTTAACCCCGACGGCTCCGAGCTGACCTGGTCGGACAACATCTACATCCAGAACCCCTACGTGGCGGCGTATTCCTGGAACCGTGAGGACAAAAAGGGGCGCGTCATCGGCACGTTTGAACCCCGCTTCAACATCACCGACTGGCTGTACGTGAAGGGCCGGATGGGCTTTGACAACTTCAACTTCCGCTACAACGAGCGCGAACCCTACGGTACGCCGTTCAAGACGCGGGGGTCGTTCAACGTGGCCAACGTCAATTTCACCGAAAGCAACCTCGACCTGATGGTGGGCGTGGACCGGAAAATCACCGACCGCATCGGCTTTAACCTGCTCCTGGGCGGCAACCAGATGCGCCAGACCTACCAAAACTCCAACTACGGGGGCAACAACCTCAACATTCCGTTTTTCTACGACATCTCCAACATCGACCCCGCCGCCCGCAACGTGAGCGAGGCCCTCATCCGCAAGCGCATCAACTCGCTGTACGGCTCGGCGGAGGTGTCGTTCAACAACTACCTCTTCGTGACGGCCACCGCCCGCAACGACTGGTTCTCGACGCTGGCACCGGGCAACAACAGCATCCTCTACCCCTCGGTGGGGGCTAGCTTCGTGGCCTCGGAGGCCCTGCGGTTGCCTTCGGCCATCAATTACCTGAAGTTGCGCTCGTCGTGGGCGCAGGCCGGGGGCGATACCAATCCGTACAACCTTTCGCTGTACTACAACCTGTCGGGGGCCCACCTCGGGGCACCACTGGCCCAAATCAGCGGGGGCCAGGTGCCCAACGCCGCCCTCCAGCCGCTCACCTCGACCACCTTCGAGGCCGGGTTTGAAACCCGCTTGTTCAACAACCGCGTGAACCTCGATTTCGCCTACTACACCCGCACCACGACCAACGACATCGTGGGGGCCACCATTTCGGCCACGTCGGGCTACACCAACGCGCTGTTCAACGTGGGTGAAATCCAGAACCGGGGCGTTGAACTGCTGCTCAACTACAAGGTGCTCAACGGCAAAGACTTCACCTGGGACGCGTCGTTCAACATGGGGTACAACAAAAACAAGGTCGTGACCCTGTTCGGCAACCTGACCACCCTGCGCGTGGACGAAAACCGCACCCGCACGGCCTACATCAACCACGTGGTGGGCCTGCCCTACAGCCAGGTGCAGGGCTTCGACTTCCGGCGCGACGCCAACGGCAACGTCGTCCACGACGCCCAGGGCCTGCCCCTGCAAGGACCGCTGACCAACTTCGGCACGGGCGTGGCCCCGCTCACGCTGGGGCTGAACAACTCGTTCCGGTACAAGGCCCTCGGCGTGAGCTTCCTCGTCGACGGCAAGTTCGGCGGGTACATTTTCTCGGGCACCAACTCCTATGCCTACCGGCGGGGGCTGGCCGTCGAAACCCTCGAAGGCCGCGAGGGCGGGCTGGTCGGCAGGGGCGTCAACGAAAAAGGCGAACCCAACGCGGTCAACGTCAACCCGCAGGACTACGCCGCCCGCGTGGCCAACAACATCGCCACGCCCTTCGTGTACAGCGCCGATTTTCTGAAACTGCGCCAAATCATCGTTGATTACGCCCTGCCCTCGCGCCTGCTGGCCGGCACGCCCTTCCGGGGCGCGTCGGTGGCCCTCGTGGGCCGCAACCTGGCGATTCTGATGAAGCGCATCCCGAACCTCGATCCCGAATCGACCTACAACAACTCCAACGCCCAGGGCCTCGAACTGGCCGGCGTACCCGCCACCCGGACGCTGGGGCTGAACGTGAATTTGAAATTTTGAACAGGAAGGACGATGAGAAGTAAAAACAAGGAATGAAAAATAAGAAATGACGAAGAAAAAGGCCTTTTGCCTTCCTTATTTTTCATTCCTTGTTTTTACTTCTCATCGGCTCTTTGCTCCACCCGTCAAGCACATAAAATCATGCTGAAAAAACTAATCGTCCTCGTCACCCTTCTCTGGTCGCTGGGAGCGTGTACCAAGGATTTTGAAACCATCAACGTCAACCCCAACGCCCCCTCGCAGGTGCCCCTGGACTACCTCCTGGCCCAGTCCACGCTCCTGATTACGGGCGAAGGCGGCGACCCCGGCTACCGGTCGTGGCGCACCAACATCATCTACGCCGCCATGATGATGCAGCACATGTCGTCGGTCGAAGTGGGCTTTTACCGGGGCACGGTGTACACCTTCCAGGGTGACCTAAGCGCGGCTTGGTTCGAGCGGGCCTACCCCAACTCGATCAAAAACCTGGTCAACCTCATCGAACTTGCCAAAGCCGACCCCCGAAACGTCAACATCCTCTCGATGGCCCGTATCCTGCGCGTGATTGAGATGGGCGTGCTCACCGACGTGTACGGCGACGTGCCCTACTCCGAAGCGGGCTACGGCGCGATCACGGGCACGTTTTCGCCCAAGTACGACGCCCAGAAGGACATCTACGCTGACCTGCTCAAAGAACTCGAAGAAGCCGGCAACGCCCTGAGCACTTCGGCCTACGTTCCGAGAGCATCCGATTTCGTGTACGGTGGCGACATGAACAAGTGGAAGCGCGCCGCCAACTCGCTCATGCTCCGCTTCGCGATGCGGATGCAGAAAGTGGACGCGGCCGCCGCGCAGGCCTGGGCCAAAAAAGCCACCGACCGGGGCGTGATGGCGAGCAACGACGATAGTTTTTCGGTGAAATTCTCGAATACCGGCGCGGGCACCAATTCCAACCCCAACTCCTGGAACATGATCGCCACCGGCCGGGGCATCGTCACCGCCGATAACATCCAGTGGGGCAAAACCTTCATCGACGCGATGAAAACCCGCCGCGACCCCCGCCTGCCGGTGATTTCGACCCTGAAATCGGGCGACCGCACGGCGGCCAACCAGATTGGCCTCCCCAGCGGCGTGGACGCCACCACGATTCTCGCGCTGCCCGTCAAAGAGCGCACCCTGTACTCGCGGCCCGCGCCCAACACCTATGCCCTCGACAACCCGCAGTTCGTGATGACCTACGCCGAATCGGAATTGCTCCGGGCCGAGGCCATCGAACGGGGCTGGGCCACGGGCACGGCCAAACAAGCCTACGACAACGCCCTCGTGGCCGGGGTGAAGCAAATCAATTCCTACGGCGGCACCCTCACCGACGCCGACGGGACCGCGTACCTGGCCGCCAACCCCTACCCCGCCAGCGGCACGCTCGACGCCAAACTGGAAGCCATCCACACCGAGTACTGGATGGTGACCGGCTCGCTGTTCAACCACATCGAAGCCTGGAGCAACTGGCGGCGCACGGGCCTGCCGAAGCTGGTGCCCGTCAACTACCCCGGCAACGAAACCGGCGGACAAATTCCCCGCCGCCTGCGCTACTCCCAGGGCGAGTACGGCGTGAACCCCAACATCGACGTGGCCAACACCCGCCAAGGCCCGGATTTGTTCATGACGCGGATGTGGTGGGATAAATGATTTTATCGTAGGGGCAACCGCAAGCGGGACGCCGCCCGGAGTTGCCCCTACGAGATGTTTAAAAGAAGCCCCGCATGCGGGGCTTCTTTTTGTACTTTCGTCGTTTCAACGCCCACAAATTTTCCATGAAACTCCTCCGCCTCTTGGTTTGGGTTCCGTTGCTGGCGGCCTGCTCGTCGTCGCCCAGTGCGCTTTTCAAACGCCTGAAACCCAACCAGACCGGGATTGATTTCGTCAACAAGCTTGAGGAAACCGAAACCGACAACGTGCTCAACTACGAGTACTTCTACAACGGCGGGGGCGTGGCGGCGGCGGATTTCAACAACGACGGGCGCATCGACCTTTACTTCACCGCCAATCAGGGCGAAGACAAACTCTACCTCAACGAAGGCGCTCTGAAATTCAAGGACGTCACCAAAGCGGCGGGCATCACCTGGCAGGGCGAGTGGAAAACCGGCGTTACGGTGGTGGACCTCAACGGCGACGGCTGGCAGGATATCTACGTGTCGGTGTCGGGCAACGTGACCAAGCCCCAGTTGCGCCGCAACAAATTGTACGTCAACAACCAAAACGGTACCTTCACCGACCGGGCCGCCGAGTACGGCCTCGACTTCGGCGGCTACACGACCAACGCCGCCTTTTTCGACTACGACAACGACGGCGACCTCGACTGCTACCTGCTCAACCACAACATCCGCGATTTCAACCGCTTCGACGTCGAGTCCGTGCGCGCCATGCGCGATTCGCTGGCCGGGCACCGGCTGCTGCGCAACGACGGCCCCCGCTTCGTGGACGTGAGCGCCCAGGCGGGCATCAAGGGCAACCCCATCGGCTTCGGCCTGGGCATTCACACCGCCGACCTCAACGGCGATGGCTACACAGACCTATACGTTTCCAACGACTACATCGAAGAAGATTACCTCTACCTCAACAACGGGAACGGCACGTTCACGGACGTCATCAAACAGGCCACCGGCCACGTCAGCTATTTTTCGATGGGCAACGATGCGGGCGACGTCAACAACGACCTCCGCCCCGACGTGGTCACGATGGACATGCTGCCCGAAGACAACAAGCGCCAGAAACTCCTCTTCGGCCCCGACAAGTACGAAGCCTACCTCTCCATGCTCCGCAACGGCTTCCACCCCGAAACGATGCGGAACATGTTGCAGTTGAACATGGGCACGGAGCAGGGGGCAGGGAGCGGGGGGCAAAAGGCAAAAGGCAAAACTGCATTTGACCCCTTGCTCCCCGCCCCCCGCCCCCTGCCCCATTTCTCCGAAATCGGCCAACTCGCGGGCATCTCCAACACCGACTGGAGTTGGTCGCCGCTGCTGGCGGATTTCGACAACGACGGCTTCAACGATCTGTTCGTCACCAACGGCTACGTGCGCGATTACACCGACAACGACTTCATCAAGTACAAGGCCGACATGGGCGGGCAGACGAAGGCGAGCGTGCTGGAACTCATCAACCACATGCCCTCCACCCGCACGGCGAATTACATCTTCCGCAACGAGCGCAACCTGACGTTTTCCAACCAGCGAAAAACCTGGGGCTTCGACGAACCGGTGCTTTCCAACGGCGCGGCCTACGCCGACCTCGACAGCGACGGCGACCTGGAAATCATCACCAACAACGTCAACGAACCGGCCTTCGTGTACCAAAACCTCAGCGCCGAACGGGGCGGCAGCCACTACCTTGACCTCGCCCTGCAACCGAAACGGGGCCTTTCGGCCACCGGCACGAAGGTGTACGCCTACGCCGACAGCCTCCGCCAGTACCGCGAGTACACGCCCACGCACGGGTTTCAGAGCAGCATGGCCGTGCCGCTGCACTTCGGCCTGGGCGGACGCACCGGCCTTGACAGCCTCGTGGTCGTGTGGCGCGACGGCTCCCGGCAGAAGCTCACCGCCGTGAAGGCCGACCAGCGGCTGGCGGTCAGCTACGCGCCCAACGGGGGCAAAACGGCGGACCCGGAAGCGGCGGAACCGCTGTTCTCACCCACCGACGCGCTGAATTTTACCCACCAGCAACAACCCTTCAACGACTTCAGCCGCCAGGGGCTGCTGCCGCACATGCTGTCGTACGCCGGGCCGCGCATCGCCCAGGGCGACGTGAACGGCGACGGCCTGACCGACCTCTACGTCGGCGGGGGCAAAGGCCAGGCGGGCGGGCTGTTTTTTTGGGAAAAAAGCGGCCAGCTTCTTCAAAAAAACACCCCCGCCTTTGAAGCCGACAAACTCTGCACCGACACCGACGCCGCCTTCCTCGACGCCGACGGCGACGGCGACCTTGATCTGTACGTGACCAGCGGGGGCTACGAGTACCTGCCCACCGACCTGCTCCTGCAAAGCCGACTGTACCTCAACGACGGCAAGGGCGGTTTCACAAAAGACCTCACCCGCCTCGACAACGACGACTACGGCGGCAATTGCGTCAAAACGTTGGATTTCGACCGGGACGGCGACCTCGATGTGTTCGTCGGCGGGTCGGTGGTGCCGGGGCGGTACCCGGAGGCCCGGCCCAGCCGGTTGTACCGCAACGACCGCGCGAAGTTCGTGCCCGTGGCCAACGCCGCCTTTGAAAACCTCGGCCTCGTCACCGACGCCTGCACGGTGGACTTCGACCGCGACGGCGACGACGACCTCGTGGCCGTGGGCGAGTGGACGCCCGTCGTCCGGCTGCGAAACGAGCGCGGCACCTTCACCCGCCTGCCCGACGAACCCGACGCCCCGACGGGACTTTGGCAACGCGTCCTCGCCGGGGATTTCGACCGGGACGGCGACGCGGATTTAATCGTCGGCAACTACGGCCTCAATTCACAATTCAAGGCTTCCGTCGCCCTGCCCATCCTGCTTCACAACGCTGATTTCGACGGCAACGGCACCCCCGACCCCATCCTGTCGTACGCGATTGGGGGCGAAACCTACCCCGCCTACAGCCGCGACGAACTGCTCGACCAACTGCCCCCGCTCCGGAAAAAATACACCACCTACGCGCTCTACTCCGAAGCCACCACCGACGACGTGCTCAAGAAATTTCCGGGGAAAACACCCACCGTTTTCCGCGTCAACACGCTCGAAACGGCGTACCTCGTCAACGAAGGCGGGCGGTTCCAGCGCCGGGCGCTGCCCATCGAGGCTCAGTTTGCCCCCGTGTGCGCCCTCGCCTCCGGTGATTTGAACGACGACGGCTTCCCGGATTTGATTTTGGCCGGCAACCAAAGCCGGGGCCGCGTCCGCACGGGCAACATCGACGCCTGCTACGGCCAGGTGTTGCTCAACGACCACCGGGGCGGCTTCGTCCCGCTGCCCCAGGCGCAGTCGGGCCTCTGGCTGCGGGGCGACGTGCGTTCGCTGCTGCTGCTGGGCAACCGCCTGGTGGTGGGCACCAACAGCCAGCCGGTGCGGGTGTACGAAAAAAAAGCAGCGGAACTCCGAAAGCCGGTTCCGCTGCCGTGAAGGAAAGGCCCACGGGATTGCCCCGCCGGGTCAGTGCGCGCCGTTTTCGGCGAAATGCTTGAAAAACAGCGGAATCGTCTCAATCCCTTTGTAAAAATTAAACAGTCCGTAGTGCTCGTTGGGCGAATGCAGGGCGTCGGAGTCGAGGCCGAAGCCCATGAGCACGGTTTTCAACCCCAATTCTTTTTCAAAAAGCGCCACAATCGGGATGCTTCCCCCGCCCCGCGTCGGGACGGGCTTTTTCCCGAAACTTTCTTCCAGGGCTTTCTCGGCGGCCCGGTACGCGGGCGAATCGAGCGGCGTCAGGTACGGCTCCCCGCCGTGGTGGGGCGTCACGGTCACCTTCACCGACTTCGGAGCAAGGCTCAGGAAATGCTTCGTAAACAGTTCCGTGATTTTTTCCGACGACTGGTTCGGCACCAGCCGCATCGAAATCTTGGCCGAGGCTTTCGAGGGCAGCACCGTTTTGGCCCCCTCGCCAATGTAGCCCCCCCAGATGCCATTGCAGTCGAGGGTGGGGCGGGTGCCGGTGCGTTCGAGGGTGGTATAACCGGCCTCGCCCCGCACGTCGTCGATGCCGAGGTCTTTTTTGTATTCCTCCAAATCAAACGGCGCTTCGTTGATGCGGGTACGTTCGTCCGCCGAAAGCTCCAGCACGTCGTCGTAAAAACCGGGGATGGTGATGCGGCCGTTGTCGTCGTGAAGGGAGGCAATCATCCGGGCCAGCACGTTGATGGGGTTGGCCACGGCCCCGCCGTACACGCCCGAATGCAAATCGCGGTTGGCCCCGACCACCTGCACTTCGAGGTAACTCAGCCCCCGCAGGCCCGTGTCGATGGAGGGCACGTCGTTGGCAATCATGGCCGTATCCGAAATCAGAATCACGTCGGCCTTTAGCTTCTCGCGGTTTTGGGCCACGAAGGGGCCGAGGTTGGGCGAACCCACTTCTTCCTCGCCTTCAATCATGAATTTCACGTTGCAGGGCAGGGCGTTCGTCGCCATCATCGCCTCGAAGGCTTTGATGTGCATGTAAAACTGCCCCTTGTCGTCGGCCGAACCCCGCGCCCAGATTTTCTCGTCCTTGATGACCGGCTCGAAGGGCGGCGAATGCCAGAGTTCGTAGGGGTCGGCGGGCTGCACGTCGTAGTGGCCGTACACGAGCACGGTGGGCCTGGCCGGGTCCACCAATTTCTCGCCGTACACGATGGGGTGCCCGGCGGTTTCGTGAATTTCGGCCACGTCGGCTCCCGCTTTTTCGAGGCTTTCGCGGACGAACTCGGCGGCTTTCCGCACGTCGCCCTTGAATTTGGAATCGGCGCTAACGGAGGGAATGCGCAGCAACTGGAGCAGTTCGTCCAGGAGGCGCTCGCGGTTTTGTTGGAGGAAATCGTGCATGAGTGTGGATGGAATGCCGCAAAAGTAAAAAACCCGCCGGGCCTGCCCAGCGGATTTCGCGAAAGTCACCCTGAAATAGGTAATCCCGTTTCCTCAACCAAACATCCATCGTCCATCCATAGCGAGGGATTTAAATCCCTCGCTATGGATGGACGATGGATGCGGTCATTGAAAAATCATTCTTCATCCCGCCGCCGTCGGCGCAGGGGCACGCGGCTTTCCTGCCCGCGCAGCAAGCGCCCGATGTTTTTCTGGTGCGTAAACACCACCAGCGCCGACATCAGGAAGGCAAACACCACCAGCACCGTCGGCTCCTGGCCAAACGTGCCGTCCACCATCAGCATCGGGAAACACAGCGCCGCCAGCACCGAACTTAGCGACACGTACTGCGTAATGGCCAGCACCAGCAGGAAAATGCCCAGGCACGTCGCCGCCGCCTGCGGGTGGATGCTCAGCACCATGCCTAGCAGCGTGGCCACGCCCTTGCCCCCCCGGAACCCGGCGAACAGCGGGAACAAATGCCCCACCACGGCCATCAGCCCGAAGGCCAGCTTGAGGCCCACGCGCTGCTCCATGGGAATCTGGTCGAGGTAAAACAGAATCAGCGCCAGGTTGGTAGCCAGCCAGCCCTTCAGCACGTCGATGAGCAGCACCACCGTTCCGGCCCGTTTGCCCAGCACCCGGAAGGTGTTGGTGGCCCCGGCGTTGCGGGAACCGAAGTTGCGAATGTCGAGGCCAAAAAACGCCTGCCCGTACCACACGGCGGTGGGGATGGACCCCAACAGGTACGCGAGCAACGCGCAGGGAACGATGTGAAGCCAATTCATAGGCGGATGTTTTGAAAGCGGTTGGTGAACGGAAACCGGGCCATTTTTGCCCGAGGCAGGGAGACAAAACTAAGCAAGCCCGCCGGAAAAACCTACGGACTTGGTGGATTATTGCGGCGAAAGGGGGGAATGTGGCGGTGAAGGAATGCCTTGCCAGCCGGGGCGGCCGCTTGAGACGGGATGGGTAAAGCCGGGCGTCGTCTTGGCAGTTTAGTAAATTTTCGGAAAATTTTTGGAGATATTAGCGGAAGGTGGTAGGATTGGGGTAGGAACAAAGGCATAGTTGAAAGCATTACAAAACACTCCATGACGACGGCCCGGCAAAAAACGGAAGAGTACCTGACCTGCCACGAAGCTACCGACGACCCGGAGGCGGTACGGGCATTGGCCACGGAATTTCACGCCTACTATGCTACGCTCACGGGCCAAGACAAAAAAGCCACCGATGAGGTACTGCGCGACATGGTTCAGCAGGAACGTGAAAGCCTTGAAGGGGTGGAGCGGATGCTGGAAGGGTTGGGTTTGGGGAAAAGCAGTTGGAAAAAGCGGAATAATTTTCACCCCGGCCTTGTCCCCTGATGGACCGCAATGGGTGGCAAAGTTGAGCAAGCAACCGGCTTGGCGGTTCCGGCGCGTCAGGGGACGCGCCAGGATGGTTTGGGCACAGACCGAAGAGTAGCTTCAGACTTGGAACAACGGGGCGGATTCGGGTGCGTGAACTATTGGCCAGTCGAGGCTCGTTCCTCATTTGCAGGAACGAATTTTTCGTTAACTTTCGCAAAACGCTAAGAAAGATGCCTTACGATAAATACAGCGGTAAGTTCAAAAATCTGCCTTTCCGAGGAAAAGATGAGTTCTCCGCACTCGGCCTTGACGGGGGCGTAACGCCTGTCGGCTATCGCAATTCAGCGAAATTAATCGGATTGGAAAGTGTCTATCCTTATAGGTCTATTCTTTCTGCGATAGAATTGATTGGACGAAAAATGCTGTGGGCGACTGAAAGCCTTGATTTTTTCCGGAACGCTGACCCTAAGGATAGAATCGGGATTTACCAGGCTTTGATTGACTTCGCGAGGCATGGAATATCCGTTTTTGATGGTAACGCCACGGCGTTTCATGCCTGGATGACGACACCAAAAAGTAATTTTGACGGTAAAAAGCCCTTCTTTTTCCTTTTCGACGGCGCAGATTATGCAGGTGATTCGGCTTCGAAGATTGAGGTTTTGAAGGCTCGCATAGAGGGGATTGACGCAGCGCTGACCCGAATTGAGCACGGGGTTTTTTGACCATGCTTACCCTGTCGCTCAATGCCCCAAGTTTACCGTGTCATTAAAGAAAGGTACGCTTCAACGCCTTTATCGACCAAAGGAGCCGAGATGGTCGGAGGGCGGTGGAGCAAGGTTGGCGACCCTGTACTGTACACTTCCTCCTCCCCGGAACTGGCAATGAACGAAATTATGGCACATCTCGACAATGTGCCTTACGAGCTTCTTCCCAAACTGAATTTAGTCACAATCAGCTACAAGCAGTGCAGGCCGAGGGTTTACCGGGCGGCGGACCTGCCTGACGGTTGGAACGCGCCAAATTACGACGACCCGGCCTCCTGGGCGCTCATGCCCTCGACGCACACCCATCCACAAACCATTCTGCACAACTGGCTACATCGTCCCCGGTCGCTCGCCGTAGCCGTACCCTCGGTTATTATGCCGAAAACGTTCAACTACCTATTCCACGGACGGCACCCAAATTTTGCCAAGCTTGAGGTTGTTGGTATTGAACCACTCATCATTGACCGGCGGCTCTGGAAGCGCGGCACCCTGGTTTCTTAAACAGACCACAAACCAGTAGAACCCGTTGTTCCGGATATTTATCCGGAACCAAAATAAACGCCGTTTTTTTGTAAACGGCGGGCCGCGTGAGCGGCCAAGTTCCAGCAAGGCAGAAGTCATCGCTTCCTCTGCTCGGTGAAGGGTCGGCAACTACCCGCCGTTGCGTTCCGGTTGGATTTGGGTAGCTTTGTAAAAACAGCAGCATGGACAAGCAGCCAACGGCTTTGAAGCGGATTGCGCAGAAAATCTTGTCCGACAAAAAAGCCATTCAAACCAAAGGTGCCCGCCGGGCCGCCGAAGAGCATGGAGTTCGCCTCGTCGTCCCTGAATCCTTATCCGGTACTCCGGAGAAATGAGGAATTCGGTTGGTGCCGTGGCCGGTGCGAACATGAATAACGGCTGCGCAAAACATATCTTTGAGGTATGCAGCATCACACCGACTGGACGCCTTCCCCGGAAGAAAACCTACTGAATCTTACCGACAAAGACGCCATCAACGAGCAGGAGGCAAAAGGCATCGCCTTGGCCGAACTGTTTGTTTTCGCGCTCGATGCTGAAACACCCGTTTCTACTACTCTAATTCTGGAAGTCCACAAAACAGCATTCGGTCATCTGTACGATTGGGCGGGCAAGTGGCGAACGACAACCATCGCGGTGGGGCAATTGCAACCACCGCCGCCTCAGCAAGTCATTCCGTTGATGTATCAGTTTGTCGATAACCTCAACTTCAAAACTACCATTGCCAAGACACGCGAAGAGCACATGGATGCTCTTTTGTACGCTCATTACGAATTTATACGCATCCACCCCTTCAACAACGGCAACGGAAGGATAGGCAGGATTCTGATGAATTTGGTTGCTTTGAAGTTGGGCTACAAATCGTTGGTGCTTTACCACCGGGAAGGCGAAAGCCGCAGAATTTACATTGACGCCATGAAAGCAGCCGACAAGGGAGACATTGAACCCTTACGAAACCTGATTGCCCTGGAGTTGGCTTCTTTTTAACTTCTCTTCGGCCAAAAGGGACAAAACAATTTCTTCCACCTTATCCCTGGGCACTTGCTGGTCCTCCAGGGCCATGGTCGTGAACACCGTTTCTGTCAGGACTTCCGCGAGAAATCCTTGCTCTTTCAACTGCGGGTATTTTTCGTAGAAGGTCATAGCGAGGCAAAATTACAAAGATTTTCTGCTCAGAACCCCGTCTTCTTCTCCTCCGCCTTCTTCTTCGCCGGGGCCAGTTCGTCCATCCCTTCGTCCGTTTTCGGCTTCGTCGCCACGCCTTTTTTCGCCGTTGAATCGCGTTTCGCCGCAGCCGAATCAGGGGCAGTAACGCCTTTCGGCGCGGCGGCGAGTTTCGTTGCCGTCGAATCGGCGGGGGCTTTTTTCGCGGAAACGCCTTTCGCCACGTCAGGAACGGGAGCCGCTTCTTTCTTCGCCACGGGCGGCGCGGGGCGGGCCGGAGTGGGTTTGGCCGAAGGTTTCGCGGCGGGTTTGGTCTTGCTACGGGGCACGTAGGTTTGCTCGAAACGTTCGGTGAACAGCACCTTTTCGTCTTCGGCAATCGGCGCGAAACTGCCCGCGCCCTTGCCTTTGCCCTTCGAATTGGCCGTCACGGCGTTGTTGAAATCATTGTCCGACGACACCAGCCCGAGGCCGTCTTGCCGGAAGCTCCAGAAGTACCACACCTCCGGCGAGGCTTCGAGGTAGAGGTATACCTCGTCGGCGGCCCGGCCCTGGCCCTTGCGGATTTCGAGGTGTCCGTCGAGGGCGGCGTTGATGTCAATGCCCCCGACGTTGGACACGCCCAGTTTGCCCACGCTGTAAAACGCCCCCTGCTCGTCGGACCACCGCAGGCTGACGCTGGAGAGCACCAGCGATTTGGTCAGGCCCGGCACCGAGGCCAGCGACAGGTAGCCCCCGGCGGCTTTGTCGCGGTAGGCGTCGGCATTTTTGCCACCCACCACGTTGGCGATTTTCGCCAGCAACCGGTCCCCATCGGGTTCGGCGGGGTCGTTGTTTTTCTCGTCGAGGTTGGTCTGTACCAGCTTGTCGCCCATCGCCGTGAGCACGGGCTGGGGCAGGGGAAAATCGAAGGCCAGCAGCAGGTTGAACTGGTACTTGGCGCTGTCGGGGTGGATGCGGGCCAGCCCGGCGGTTTGCACCAAGTTGGCGGGCTGCACGAGGTTGAAGCGGCCCTCCAGGTTGACCACTTTTTTCTCGTCGTTGAGCACGAAGCGGTTGCCTTCTAGCGTCGTCCCGTTCGTGCGCCCTTCGGGTTCCACCACCAAACCCACTTTCGAGACCTCGTTGAGCGGCCCCGTGGCGAGGAGCACGTCGGCATCGGCGGGGGCCTCTTTCGGCGAAACGAACGTCGTGTACAGCCCGCTCGACGCGCTGCGGAAGTGCAGCCCGGCGAAGAGGGGCTGGTTGTCGCCCCGCAGTTTGTCGTCCACGCGGATGTTCACGTCGTCGGAGTTGGCGTTGTTGAACGGAATCCACGCGGCCTCGTCGGGGCGGCTTTTGAGCACGAGTTGCACGGCCCCGTCGAAGCGCAGTTTCGGCTCCGGCGAGCGCATCACCACGTCGCCCCGGTAGCGGATGCGGGGGGTGAGGAAAAACTTGTCGGCTTCCGAAATGCTGGCGGCGGCGGTGGTCATCAGCCCACCCGGTTCGCGGGTACGGGCGGAACGCTTGCCCTTCGCGGCGGAGGCCAAGACTTCGGGGGTGCTTTCGACGAACTCGAAATTGTTCATTTTCAGCCGCGTCGTGTCGCCCTTGCCCCGCACGAGCAGGTACGTGGCCCCGCCTTCAAACTGTTTCCGGGAAATAATCCGGATGTTCCCGTCGCCCAGGGTATGGTAGCCGTTGAGCGTGTCGAGCACGAGGCGGGCCTTCGTCAGGGGCTGGATGGCCGCGTCCTGCTTCACCGTCACGAGGCCCCGGTGGGGGATGATTTTCGCGTCGCCTGACTGGATGAAGGGCACGCCCTTGAGCGTGAGCGTCATTTTCTCCATCTCGTACAGCGCCTCGGCGGCGTTGAAGCGCAGGCCGAGTTGGTCGGGGGCCATCGAGATGAATTCGGAGGTGGCCACGTCGCCCTTCATGGTGATGGTTTTGGCGGCCACGTTCCAGTCGGCGCGGGTGATGGTGGTGCGGTAGGCCGAGTACGGAAATTCGAGGCCCGCCGAGTCGGAGAAGAATTCGCGGTTTTTGGGCAATTGCAAGACCGCGTTGCCGCTGGCTACGTTCAGGTTCAAATCCATGTTCCGGCCCAGCAACACGGTTTTGCCGCCCGTGGCGACGTTGGTGCCGAGTTGCAGCAGCGCGTTTTCGGCCTGGAGCGCGTCTTTCGTGAATTTGAATCTATCGGATTTCGCAATCGCATCCTTGCGCTTCACCGTGCCTTCGCCGAACAGTCCCGCCGACCGCAGCAGCAGGCTGCCGCTGAGTTTGGTCGTGCCTTCGTAAAAATCAAACGTGCCCGTCTGGCTGGCCAGCCGCAGGCTGTCGCCTTTCGGCGACCAGTGGGCTTCGTAGTTTTTGAACGTCGCGGCGGGCAAATTGGCCTTGCCGCCCGCCACGAAGCTGCCCCCCGTGCCCACGGCCACGACCGAGTCAGGGTAAATCCGCAGCGCCTTCGAGGGCAACACCGCCCCGTTCACCTGCAATTCGCCGTTGGCGTGGAGGCCGTTTTTGTCCATCTCAATCGGCCCGGTGAGTTTCACGCTGCCTTTTCCCCCAAAAATCGGGTAGCTCACGCCCTTGTGGACGAAGCCCAGCGAGTTGTCGGGCATCGAAACGAGCGTGGCCTTGAAGGGCGGGAACAGGCCGTCGGAGTAGAACGTGCCTTCCATGCGGATGTCCTTGCTCGTCAAACTGTCGTAGTCGAGCGAGGGAATCTGGAAGTAGATTTTGCGGTGGTACACCCCGGCGGCGCGGTCGGGCTGGTCGAAGTAAATTTTTGCGCCGGTGGGCACCACGAGGCGCGGCACACTGGGGGCCTTGCCCGATTTGTTGCCCGCCTTGCCGAGGTACACCGTGCCCGCGCCGGAACCGTACTGCAAATCGCCGCCGATTTCGGGGGCGTCGGACTTGCCCTTGTTTTTCTGGCTGACGAACGTGACCGAGTCGATTTTGTCGAGTTTGACGAAAAACTGGTCGTAGTTGAACTGGAGGTTGCGGCCCGCGAACCGGTAGTTGTCGAGCTTCATTTCGCCGTTGAAGGTCAAGTCGCGGTTTTTCAGCACCCGCACCTGCCCGTCGGAGGGGGCCATGAAAATTTTGAGCGAATCGCTGACCTGGAAGCGCTGCGCGCCCCGGACCATCAGCTCGTTGGTTTTCAAATCGAGACTCACGTTGGCGTTGGAGGTGCTGTCTTTGGTGGCCGTGTTGAATTTCGAGAGAATCACGAACGTGTCGTAGTCTTCCTTCCCGGCGAAGGACTGCACCCAGTGGCGGCCTTTTTTCGAAAACTTGATGACATCCGTAGCCGGGTCGTAACTCAGAAAACCCTGCTGCACCATTTCCATCAGCGCCTCGCGGAGGTTGGCGTCGGGGCGTTTGAAAAACGGCTGCAAATCGCTCACGACCGCTTCCTGCCGCCCGCCCTTTTCCCGAAAATACGCCGCTAACGCCGTGAGCGGGTGAAAACCGTAGCTGCCGCTGAGCGAACGGTAGCGGGCGAGGTCGAAAAAGTCCACCGATTCGAGCCGGACGGGCACTTCGGCCCGAGCACCAACCGTGTAAAAATCAATCCGTTGGCTGGCCAGCGCCCAGTTCATCGCGTCGGCGTTGATGGTCATGGCGTGGTAGCTGTCACTGAACGGCGCGGTCTTGAAACCGCCTTTGTTGACGCGGTTGGTGTGCAGTTCGCGGCGGGCGCGGTCGTAGCGGAGTTTCACCGCCGGGTGCGTGAGTGTGTCGCCGGTGGCGAGGTAAGCCGTCAGCGCGGCCTGGGCGGAGGTGAGCAGCGAATCGCTGAACTCAAACCGCAGGCCCGTGGTGCGGAAGACCGTTTTGCCCCCGTGCTTCACGCCAAAACTCGCCGGACTGCGGCCCACCGCCACGGCGTACACCTTCGGCCCGATGAGGGCCACGCCGCCGCGAAATTCCAGGTCGCTGCCCAGGTTTTTCAGCGCCACTTCCTCGCCCGACACGAAGCGGGGGTAGCTCCAGGGCACGCGCGGATTGCGCTTTTTGCTCAGAAACTCGTAGGCCCCCTTCGCCGGAGCGGCCAGCAACGCCGGTTCGGTGAGCGTGGCTTCGTCGGCGGTGAGGCGGGGATTTTTCAAATCGACTTTGAACCGCGTCAGCGCCACCTTCGCGTCGGGGCGGAGGCTGTCGCCCCCCCAGCGGACCTGCCCGGCGGTGCCGAGGAGCAAGCTCTCCTTCATGCCCACCGTCGCCGTGGCATTCTGCACGACGAGCGAATCGCTGGGGGTGACGAGGGCGAGCGACACGTTTTTCAGTTCGAGAATCGCCCCGGCGGCCACGGTCGGCGCGGCGATTTCAACGCCGCTGGCGGTCACGAGCGTGCCCAGCGGGGCATCACCCCAGCCGTCGTCAACCTTCTCGTTGTTTTTTTCGTCGAAACCCCAGCCGTCGTCGTCGGTCGAAACGGTTGGGGCAGCGGGCTTGGCCTTGTCGCCGTCCGCTGGGGTTACGTAGGGCGTGTAGGCTTGTTCGGAAAACCGAAACAGCGCCGTGCCGCCGGTGGCGTACACCTTGTTGACGTTGGAGGTAAAAATCAGCCCGTTGCCGTAGTAATTGCGGACGGTTTCGAGAAAGCGCTGGCCGGTTTTGGTGTCGGTAGAAACGAGGAATCTGCGGGTCGTGACGAGCAGGCTGTCCACCGAGGCGGCGGGGGTGTTGAGGGCCACGGCCCGGTTCAGCGCGTCGATGAACAGGCCCAGGTGCGGGGCGCGGTAGCCCTTGCCCGCCAGCGTGCGGGCGGCCTGGATGATAAGCAACTGCTGGGCCGGGGCGAATTTGCCGCTGTTCCAATTGGTCGAAAATTCCGTCGCTACACGGTTCTGCGCGCCGAGGGTGGTTTGCACGTCGGTCGCGAACTGCTCGGGCTTGTCGGACAGGCGGGGGGCCTGCGCAACGGAAGGCGTTGCAAACCGAAAAATGAAAAATGAAAAACCGAGAAATGTAAAAGTGATTTTTAGTCTTCGTCCTGACTTCCCCTTACTGCTCAGTTTCCCCAGCGGCGTCTTCCTTTTTCGGTTTTTCATTTTTCATTTTTCATTTTTCGGTTCCTGAAAACCCCGCCGCCACCCAGCCGTTTTTCGCCTTCAGCGGCCCCGGCGTCAGGCCCTGGGCCTCGGCGGCGGCGGTGATGTCGGGGAGGTCGGTTTCGTAAAAACCGCTGACGAGCAGCGTGCCGCCGGGGGCCAGAAACCGCGCGTAGCCCGCCATGTCGGCCAGGAGGATGTTGCGGTTGATGTTGGCCAAAACCACGTCGTACTGCGCTTCGGGTTCGGTTTGCAGCGTGCCCTGGCGGACGGTCACGCGGTCGGCGACGTTGTTCAACTGCGCGTTTTCAATCGCGTTTTCCGCCGCCCATTCCTCGATATCGAACGCCCGAACCTGCGCCGCACCGCGCTTGGCCGCCATGATGGCCAGAATGCCCGTGCCGCAGCCCACGTCCAATACCGTTTTTCCGGCCTGATTCAAATCCAACTGGTGTTCGAGCATGAGCGCCGTGGTTTCATGGTGGCCCGTGCCGAACGACATTTTTGGATTGATAACGATTTCCACCTCAAACTCTTGCCCGGCGGGGGGGTGAAAACTCGCGCGCACGAGGCAGCGCCCGGCCACGTCGATGGGTTCGTAGCTCTGTTCCCACTCCCAATTCCAGTTGCGGGGTTCGATGCGTTCGAGGGCGTAGGTCAGGGGCGTGAGTTCTTCGTAACGCGTGAGCAGTTCGATCAGGAAGGGTTCGTTGAATTCGTCTTCGCGGATGTACGCCTTCAGGCCGTCGGGTTCTTCGGTGAAGGATTCAAAGCCAATCTGCGCCAGTTCGGCGACGAGGATTTCGGAAAATTCAGGGGAAACGGTGAAATGGAGTTCGAGGTACGTCATCGGGAAACGCATTTGGGCGGCATCGTTCCGACGAAAGTACGGCTTTCCACGCAAAAACGCCCCTGGCTGCGGAGCCAGGGGCGTTTCGTACTTTTCACGAAAAACCAACGTCACCGGGGACTGCCGCCCGGCGTGTTCACCACGGGATTGGGCGAAGCGGGCACTTCGATGGCTTTCAACGTGCCGAGGCGGTACATCAGTTTTTTCCGTTCGCTCCGCAGCGCAGCCTTGCGGCGGGACGTCATTTTGGTTTCCAGCGCGGCATCGATTTCGTCGAGCCGGGTCGTGATGCGGTCAATGGCCGAAGCCTGGTTGCTCACCATTGGCGGCATGGTACGCTCTTCGGGCGTGCCGTAGTCGGTCATGCCTGCCCGCTGCTCCATCCCGGCGGGATTGACGGCATCACGGCCCATCCGTTCGCGGTCCTGCACGCTGTTCGGCGGGGCCGTGGTGGTGGGGCTAGACGTAGGGGTCGGTTGCTGATACGCGTCGCCGTTGCTGCGCTGGGCGGCGCGCATCCGCTGGTTGTCCGACGGCGCGGGCGACATCGTGGCGGGCGTGGTGCGCCCCATGCCCGTGTTGCTGTCGGCGTTTAACCCGTTGTTGTCCATTTTGTCCGTCTGGCGCACCGGGTTGTTGCGGTTGGCGCTCCAGTTTTCGTCGCCCATCGGAGTAGCCTGAACAGTCGAATTCTGCGTTTGCGGACTGGGCTGGCCGGTGGTCTTGCCCGTCGGGTCGGTCATGGGCGATGTCACCGCCGGGGTCGTGCTGGTCGTCATGCCCGACGTGCCGGAAGTCGCCCCCCCTGCCTGCGCCGGGTCAGTTGCCGACGTGTTACCGGAGCTACCGAGCGGCACGGTCACGGCAGGGGTTGAGTTGACGGTAACCATCGAACCCGAAACGGTGCCGGTACCGACGCGTTCGGCTTCGAGTTGGCTGGATTGGATCGAACCGGCACTGTTGCCCACGGCGCGGGCGTCGGATGTCGTGGCGGCGTTGTCGGCCGAGGCGGTGTTGGTGCCGCTGGGAGTGCGGCTACCGGAACAGGCGGTCAGGAGGAGGTTCCCGGCCAGCAGGGTAGCAACGAGGATGCCTGGCTTGTTCATGGTTTCAGTTGTTGATGAAGTGCAATTGTGCATCAACTTCTGAAAAACGCATTCCAACCCCGCGCTTCTCCGGAAAAAGCAAAAACCCACCGCCGAAAGTGGGGAGAAGTGGGCAAAAAATGGGGCTAAATCAGGATTGAAGCTCGTTTCAATCGTTCAGCATTCGCAGGCTGACTTCGGTTTGAGTGGCCGAGTAGGTGAACCGGCAATCGCCGAAGCGGGGGCCACGGAGCCGGGCCATCGGACGGAAGTTGTTGGAAAAACAGTACGGCTCCTGGGGCATGCCGAGCAAGCCGCCCGTGTCGAGTTTGCCGTTGTTGTTCACGTCCTGGTACACGGCGATGGCGTAGTCGCCGTAATCGAGGTCGCGGATGGTCAGCGTGACTGATTTCTGGCCATTAGGGCGAATTTCGTAGCCTTTCGCGCCCCGGTTGCCTTTCGGAAAACCGCTCGACGGGGTGAACACGCCCACCCGGAGCACGGCCCTCGTGTTTTCATAGTCCGAAATCGTGACTAGCAGGGGTCGGTCGGCGGCGGGTTCAACGAAAAAAAGCCGGATGCCCAGCGAAACCAGAACGCAAAACGACAGCATGTCGCAAGAAAGGGAGTAACGTACAAACCCGAACGGACACGCACCGGAGGATTTGCCCAAAACCAGCGCATTTCCCCAAAAATGGCTTTTATTCGGCAAAACAATTGCCGCACCGTCGGGTTTCCTACGCGGTAAACCGGTTATTTTGCCAAAAGTTGCCCCCTTCCCTCCACCCCAAATTCCCACCATCATGCGTATTTCTCTGCTCTGCCTGGTTCTGGCCCTCGCCGTGGCCGGACTGCTAGGTCTGAACGCCTGCACGAAAAAGGACGATTCGCCCCAGAACATCGTTGACCTTGTGGCCGACGACTCCCGGTTCACCGTGCTCAACGCCGCCATCGCTAAAGCTGGCCTCGCCCCGGCCCTCAGTCAGGGCACGCTCACCGTTTTCGCCCCCACCGACGCGGCTTTTAAAGCCGTCGGCATCGACGCCGCCGTGCTCAATTCGGCCACCAGCGCCGACCTGACCAAAATTCTGCAAAACCACGTCCTCGCCATGCGCACGTCATCGGCCAGCATCCCGGCGGCGGAAAACACCGAAGTGACCACGCTCGGGGGCGGAAAACTGTACGTTTCCAAAAAATCCGGGGCCGTGTCGGTCAACGGTGCTCGCGTCACCCAGGCCGACCTCGAAGTTGCCAACGGAGTCATCCACGTGATTGACAAAGTGCTTCTGCCCCCGGTAGGTGCCATCACCCAGGTGGCCGCCAGCCTGCCCGACCTGTCGATGCTGGTGGTGGCCGTCAACCGCATCGCCCAGAAATACCCGACGGTGGCCAATGGCCTGTCCGGTCCCGGCCCGCTGACGGTGTTTGCGCCCACCAACAAGGCCTTCGCCGACGCCGGGTACAGCACCGTGGCGGCCATCAACGGCCTGCCCGAAGACCAACTTGTTACGTTGCTGACGTACCACATCCTGCCGGTGCGGGGGTTTTCGCCCCTGCTCACCTCCGGCGACATGGTCACGTTTCAGGGCAGCAAACTGACCGTGGGCGTCAGCGGCGGTACCGTCACGGCCCGGGGCGTCCGCAACCCAACCCCGGCCACCGTCACCCAGCCCGACCTCGTGGCCACCAACGCCGTGATTCACGTGGTGGACAAGGTGTTGTTGCCGTGAAAAACGGAGTGACTGAGTGAGAAAAAAGACATTGCATTGCATTTCACTCAGTCACTCCGTTCACTCAGTCACTCCGTTTTTATGCCCGTGCCCCGCCAGCGGCGGCAACTGCCGGACGTCGCCGGATTGCCAGGCGTTGGCTCCGGGCACGATCGGGCGGACGGGCAGGTCGGCGCGGTTTTTCCGTTTTTCTTCCGTTGAAACCTTGAACCGCCGGTCGCGGTCGTCGAGGAGTTCGCGGCGAAGTTGCCCGTCTTTCGTGAAACCCATCATCAGCGCCGGGCTGCCCAGGGGCAGCACCTTGTCCTGGTCGGTGTGCCAGGTGTGCCAGGTTTTGCCGTAGGTGTTCACGATTTTCTCCATCAGCTCGTGCTCGGCCACTAAGGGCAGGCCCGGCGCGATGAGCGAACCGCTCGCAACCTCGTGCTGGTGGCTGTGCCAGAGCTTTTTCTCGTCGGGGGGCAGGGTGTTGAACAGCTTCTCCGACACGATGTACTCCACGCCCATGATCTTGGCGTCGCGGCCGTTGCCGTCGTAAATCACGCACTGGGTGAGGTCTTCGTTTAGCTTCGTGCAGTAGTGGTGGGCCTCCATCTGCCCGCCGAGGTTGCCGTTGTAGAAATGAAACCCGTTGAGGTAGATTTCGAGCCGGTTGACGGGCGTTTTGTCCTGCAAAACGGTCGAACCCGCCTCCAGGACTTTCGTTTTGGCGTCCTTCTCCGCGCCGGGCGAATCGACGTAGGAGGCGGTGTTTTTGCCCCCGCAGGCCAGGGCGAGCAGGGCGACGGAGAGGGCGATTGCCGTTGATTTCATGCTGATTTCGGTTTACTCCAACTTCGCGTTGCCGCCGGCAAATTTGAGGTTGTACTTGAAGGCGTCGAGCCGCCAGCCCTGGGGGGTCCGCACGGCGTGGAGGTCGTAGCTGCCGGTGAAGGTGCGGGTGTGGCCCTGCGTGGCGGCGGCTTTGAAGTGCGTGGCCACGGCGTAAGCCAGTACGTCGGCCTCGTCGCCGCGGAGGGTGATGAGGTAATGCCCGCCCTGGTGGTGGATGCCGTCGAGGTCGCGGAGGCCCCCTTCCCACTGCTCGCAGATTTCCCGCGACGGCGTATCGCGGGGCTGGCCGCTGCCCATCGAGACCATGTCGAATTGCACGGTTTCGGTGAAGACTTCCGCTTGCAGCCCCGCCCAGTTACGGAGGTCGGTGTAGATGAACAGGCGGTTGACGAGTTCGGTGATGTCGAGTTTGTCGGAAGTTTCGTTCATGGGAAAAGCGGTTGGGGTGTTCCTGCTTTCGTAAAAAAGCATTCCGACTGCGGGTTGCCGGAAAATCGCTAACTTGGGAAACCTATTGTGGGGCGCTTCACCAGAAGCGCCCGTGGAAGTGCTCCACTTTTTCAACGCCTCAAAACCTGCATCGCCATGAACACCTTGCTGCCACCGCTCCCGTCAGCTAAAGCAGACGGCAAGACGGGAAAAGTCCCCGCGCGGCGGACCGCTCCGGGACTCGATTGCGCATTGTTTTCACGGAAAAAACTTCTTGCCGCCCTCTTTCTTTTTGCCAACTGCCCACTGCTCACTGCCCACTGTTTCGCCCAGGCCGACGTGCAGAAGCGCATTCAGAAGCAGTTGATCCTCGCCGAAAACGGCTCCACCGTGCAACTCGACGAAGGCCGTTTCACCTTCACCGGCAGCCTGTCGCTTGAGGACAAAAAAGCCGTGGTGATTCGCGGCGCGGGCGTGGACAAAACCATCCTCAGCTTCAAAGGCCAGACCGACGGGGCCGAGGGCCTGCGCGTGAGCAACGCCGAAAACATCGTCATCGAAAACCTCACCATCCAGGACTCGAAGGGCGACGGCCTCAAAACGATGAACGTGAAGGGCATCACCTTCCGCAACGTGAAGGTGGAATGGACCGGCAAGCCCGGCCCCGGCAACGGCAGCTACGGCCTCTACCCCGTGCAGTGCCAGGACGTGCTCATCGAAGGATGCACGGCCATCGGGGCTTCCGACGCGGGCATTTACGTGGGGCAGTCGCGGAACATCGTGGTGAAAAACAGCACGGCCCACCACAACGTGGCGGGCATTGAAATCGAAAATTCCACCGACGCCGAGGTGTTCAACAACGACGCCCACGACAACACGGGCGGCATTCTCGTCTTCGATTTGCCCGATTTGGTGCAGAAACGCGGGGGCCGGGTGCGCGTGCACGACAACCGCATCCGCGAGAACAACTTCCCCAATTTCGCCCCGAAAGGCAACATCGTGGCCAAAGTGCCCCAGGGCACGGGCGTGCTGATTCTGGCGACGAACCAGGTCGAGATTTTCAACAACCAGATCCTGAACAACCAGACGATGGGCACGGGCATCATCAGCTACTTCATGACCGAAAACCCCATCACCGACAAGGACTACTACCCCTACCCCACGGCCATCAGCGTCCACGACAACGTGTACGAGCGCCGGGCCGAGCGGCCTTCCATGCGGGGGCGGCTGGGCAAGCTGTTCCGCTTCAAGCTGAAATTCGGCAAAGACGTGCCGCACGTCCTCTACGACGGCATCGTGGACCCCGCCACCCGCGACGCCAGCGGGCAAATCCGCCCCGACAAGCGCGTCTGCGTACGCAATAACCGGAACCAGACGGTAGCGAACCTCGACGCGGAAAACGACTTCAAGGCCGTTTCGCGGGACTCCCGCTCCTTCGACTGCTCGTTGGAGCCCCTCAAAATCGCGAAGGTTTCAACCACAGAGTGACACGGAGTTTTGCACCGCAGCGGCGGACCGCAGAGTTACTCTGTGACCTCTGTGCAAAACTCCGTGTTACTCTGTGGTTGAAAAAACGTTTCAGCCATGCCCCGCCTCCTGCTTTTCACCCTCGTCGGCTTCCTCTCGCTGGCCGGAAAGCCGACCCAGGCCCCGAAAGAAAACCTCTCGGACTACGGTTTTTTCACCGGAAACATCGCCGACCAGCAACCCGCCCCCGGCGTGATGCCCTACGCGCTCAACACCCCGCTGTTTTCGGATTACGCCGAAAAACTCCGGTTCGTCAAACTCCCCGCCGGACAGCCCGTGGCCTACAACCCCACCGACGTGCTCGATTTCCCCGTCGGCACCACGCTCGTCAAGACGTTTTTTTACCCGAACGATTTTCGGGACGAAAAAAAGGGCCGAAGGCTGATGGAAACCCGCCTGCTCATTCACGAGGAAAGCGGCTGGAAAGCCCTCACCTACGTCTGGAACGAGGCCCAGACCGACGCCACGCTCGAAGTAGCGGGCGAAAGCACCGAAGTCAGCTACGTGGACGCCGAGGGCCGTAAGCAGCGCCACGGCTACGTGGTGCCCAACCTCAACCAGTGCAAGGGCTGCCACAACCGCAGCGAGCGATTGGAGCCTATCGGCCCCGCCGTCCGCCAACTCAACGGCGAACTGGCCTACGCCGACGGCACGGAGAACCAGTTGCTGTACTGGCAGCGGGCGGGCCTGCTTACCGGCCTGCCCGAGTTGAAGGATTGCCCCAAAACGCCCGTGTACAACCGCCCCGAAACCGGCTCCCTCGACGCCCGCGCCCGCGCCTGGCTCGACGTCAACTGCGCCCACTGCCACCGCCCCGACGGCCCGGCCAGCACCTCGGGCCTGAACCTGAGCGTAGCCGAAACCAACCCCACCGCGCTGGGCATTCGCAAAACGCCCGTCGCCGCCGGGCGGGGTTCGGGTGGGCGGGAGTTCGACATCGTGCCGGGCAAACCCGACGCCTCCATCCTGATGTACCGCCTCACCTCCACCGACCCCGGCGTGATGATGCCCGAACTGGGCCGCAAAACCACCCACCGCGAGGGCATCGAACTGGTGCGGGCCTGGATTAAATCGCTGGAATGAGGGACGTTCTTTCCCAAAAAAGAAGCGCGGACGCCGGTGCGTCCGCGCTTCTTTTTTGCCGGTGCCGACGTCCCGTTCCCGCCGACAGCCCCGTCAGGGCGTCGGTTTGTTTAACAAAAATCAAAATTTACTTAAACAAAAATCCGAACATCCCGTTTTGCTGGGGCGGTCAATCGCCAGATGATTGGTTCGCTTCATCCCAAATTAAAAACCATTTTTCAGCCATGCGCACCCTCCTCAAGAGCGTCCTCCTCCTGCTCGCTGCCGTCAGCCTCAGCCTTCAGGGCTGCAAAAAAGACGAAGAACCCCAGCAAACCATCGCCGACGTTGTCGGTTCCGACAGCCGGTTCACCTTGCTCCGTGCCGCCGTGACCCGCGCCAACCTCGGCAGCGCCCTCTCGACGGGCACGCTCACCGTGTTTGCCCCCACCGATGACGCCTTCCGCGCCGCCGGGCTGGACGCCAACGCCATCAACGCCGCCCCCGTGGCCACCGTGACGGCCATTCTGCAAAACCACGTCCTCGGCACCACGACCCGCTCGAGCGCCCTGCCCGTGGCCGACAACACCGAAGTGACCACCCTGGGCAACGGAAAAATTTACGTCACCAACCGCAACGGCGTCGTGTCGGTAAACGGTGCCCGCGTGATTCAGGCCGACGTGGAAGCGGCCAACGGCGTGATTCACGTCGTGGACCGGGTGATTCTTCCCGCCACGGGCAACGTGGTGCAGGTAGCTTCGGGCAACCCGAACCTTTCGCTGCTGGTCGCTGCCGTCAACCGCGCCGCCTCGGGCAACCCCGCCGTGCTCACGGCCCTGACCGGTCCCGGCCCGCTGACGGTCTTCGCCCCGACCAACGCGGCCTTCACCGCCGCCGGGTTTGCCAACGAAGCGGCCATCAACGCCGCCCCGCCCGCCACGCTGGCCAACATCCTGCTCTACCACGTGGTGCCCGCCCGCGTGTTTTCGACCAACCTCGCCAATGGCGACGTAACCACCGCCCAGACCGGTCGGGTGACCGTGGCCGTGAGCGGCACGGGCGTGACGGTGAAGGGCGCGCGCAACGCCACCGCCGCCAACGTCACCGCCGCCAACATCGTAGCCACCAACGCCGTGGTGCACGTCGTGGACCAGGTGCTGCTGCCTTGATGGTTCGGAAAACCTGCCTTACACGGGCCACCGGACGCAACGTCCGGTGGCCTTTTTCGTGCCGGGTTTTACGGGTTGCAGAAGTCGCAGTACCGGGGGTCGGCGTACGTTTCGGCGGCGGGGCGCTCCTCGGCAAGCCCGCACACCCCGCAGGCCCAGCGTTCGGCGCGGGGCAGGCGGGTCGGAAAGCCGCAGTGGTCGCAGGGCAGGCCCGGTAGCCGCTCGGCGAGGGCAAACCCCGGCGCGGCGCACACGGGGCAGGGCGTCTGAAGTTTGGCGACGAGCTTCCGCGTGGCCTCGGCGATGACCCCCATCCGCAGGGGGTTGTGCATGGCCCGCATGTCGGTTTCCACGGTCAGGGCCTGGTGGGCGGCCAGCAGGCGGTCGGCTTCGCGGCGGAGGGTTTCCCAGTCGCGGAGGCCCTTCACGAGCGCGCCGCCGGTGCTTTTCAAAATCAGCCCGTGGTCGGGAAAGCGGGCACGGCGGGCAAATTCCTCGATTTCTTCCCAGGCGCGCACGTCGCTGGCCCCGAAGTTGGTGTCGGTCGAAACGGCCTCGCCGGTCCATTCCCGGCCCGTTTCGCGGTCCACGAGCAGCACGAGTTCGGCGTCCACGTACAAAAACGGCAGGGCGGGGTGCGGCCCGAAGGAGCCTTCGCTGGCCACGCCCAGGCGGTGCCCGGTGGCGTCGAGGGCGGCGGCGACTTTTTGCCGGGCGGCGTCGAGGGGTGTGCCCGTGCGCTCGATTTCCCCCGAAAACGTCCCGTAGGCGTCGGTGTTCAGCCCCTCGGCCACGACCACGCGCACCCCCAGGCCCGCTTCGAGGAGCGGGGCCATGACGGTTTCCTTGCCGTGCATGGTGGCCAGCACGAGGGGGCGGCCCGAAAAAGGCAGGGAGGTTTGGGGCATTTCCATGTCGCTTGCCAAACGGGGGAGGGGGGCGAATGGTTTGCGGCTTTACCCGGCAACCGGTTCCTCCGGTTCACCGGGTGGAAGAAACCGCCTCACCACTTCCGGCTTGAGGCGGTACCGAAACATCCGCCGATCCACGCTCGTCGGGACCCGCTCCACGGCCTCGTGCACGCCCACGAGCAGGTGAAGTTTGGTATTCAACCCCCGAAGCACCTCGTGGCGGATGCGCCGCTGGTTGTCGGGCATTTTGTCGGCCACGCCCAGGATTTCGTGGAGGCGTTCGCCGCTCAGGCCGCCCGCGTCGTGGGCGTGCAGGAGGGCCGTGAACACCGCCCGCTCCGGTTCGGCGAGGCTGCCGAGAAACGGCGGCTTGGGTGTTGCACCCGGCGGGGTTTCGGCCGGCACCGCCGGTTTGCGCGCCCGCCGCTGCCAGACCACCCAACCCACGGCTCCCGCCAGCACCAGCACCGCCGCCCCGCCCCACCACCAGGTCGTTGCGTCAGCAGCGACGGGTTTCGCCGTTTCGTAAAAGGCCCCGATGGGCTGGCCCTCCCGCCAGAGTTTGGCCACCGGCAGGCAAAGGCGCTGGAAGGCCGGGTCGCGCGCGCCTTCGGGCAGGCGGGCAATTACCAGCGTGTCGTTGTAGGCGAAGTTGGGACGGTTCTCAATGGCAAAATTGGTCAGCAGTTTCTCCCGGTCTTCCCAGCGGCGGACTTCGTTGCGCGCCGGGTCCACCACGTAGAGCGTCTGGCGCGGCTGGGAGTAGTGTTGAAGTACGAAATACCGGCCCGTGCAGTAGGCCTGCGCCTCCCGAAACAGGTCGAACGTCAGCAGTTCGCGGAAGCCCGGCGCGATTTGCCCCAGTGTTTCCCAGCGGTGCGTGCCAAACGCGTACGCGTACACGTTGAAATCAAAGCGGTGGGCACCGCGGTTTTCCGAATCGTTCACGTACACGTTCAGGGCCGACAGGTACCGGTCCTGCGCGGGCAGGTAGCCGTTGAACCCCCGGTACAGCGCGGGCGGCGCGTCGGTGCGCGGGTTGAGGCTCTCCCACTCCCGGCTGTCGGCTTTGTAGTAGGTCAGGGCGTTGTGGGTGCGCCAGAACCCGTAGCCCCCGAAGCAGTACAGCGTATCCCGCCGGACGAACCGCGTAGCGAAGCAGTTGTACCCCCGGAAAAACGTGCGGTCGAGGCGGGTGAGGGTGCGGGTGGCGAAATCGAAGCGGTACACCTGCTGGGTGCAGTCCACGAGGAGGTAGCGGCTACTGCCCTTGCCGGGTAGGGCCACGGCGCGGGGGCTGGTCGGGAAATCCCGTTCGTCCACGCCCTCCAGCCGCACGGGACCGAGGGGTTGCCAGGTTTCGGGGGTGGTTTCGGCTTCGAGCACCCGGCGCTGCACGTCGATGCGGTGCAACCGACCGTTGGGGGCGTCGGGCCAGGTCAGCACCGGAGCCTGGGCCGACGCCGACGCGGCCAGCAGCCAGCAAAAGCCTGATAACCAAAAGCGTAGCCGGGCTTTCAACGAAACCGTTTTCATGCAGTGTGAGTGGGTTAGGCGGCGGGTTGGAGTCAAAAATAACGATTCCTCACGGATTGGGAAATGCGTGAGGAACGTAAATCACACGGTTCGGCCCTAACGGGCCACCGGAAACGGTGAAGTTCGTCAAATTACCGAATAACTTCGGAGCTGCTTGCCCATCTCCCTTTGCCCATGCGTTTTTTCTACCGTGCTGCTTTTTTTCTGGTCGGCTGCGCAATCCTGCTGATGGCAGGGGCAAACGCCCGTGCGCAGGGCACGGCCTTCGCCGATACCATCCCCGAATTTTACCGGCTCATGCAGCAAACGCCCCCCAACGTGCAGCGCGTCACCGCCGCCTACGACGCGTACCGCCGCCAGAACCCCGGCGTCAAAACGCTTTACACGAAGTTGTACCGCAAGTGGATGATGCGGGTGCGCAACCAAACCGATGAAGACGGCACCGTGCGCGAACGAACCCCCGCCGAGCGCGATCAACAGGAACGGACAACCCGTTTTCTGCGAACTGAAACTCCCCAGGCCCGCAAAACGGCCTCGCGCTGGCAGCCCCTGGGGCCCTACGAAACCTACAATCGTAGAAATTACATCCACGCGGACCCCCAACCCGTCAGCTGGCATTCCAACGTGTATTGCCTCGACGTCAGCAAAACCAACCCCAACACGATTTACATCGGGGGCGAATCGGGGGGTGCCTACAAATCGGTGGACCGGGGCCAAACCTGGCGGCTGATTTCGGAAAGCCTGCCGGTCTCAACCGTTTTCCAAATCAAGGTTCACCCGCAAAACGAGAACATCGTCATTTTTAGCGCTGATAGCCCGCGGAACCGGAAAAGCTACCGCTCCGACAACGGGGGCGTGACTTGGCGGGAAATGGGCCTTGAGAACGTAATTGATCTGGCCTTCCATCCGCAAAATTCCAACGTCGTTTTCGCCTGCACCCGCAACGGGTTTTCCAAAACCACGGACGGCGGCAGTACCTGGCGGCAAATCCAGTCAGGATATTTTACTTCGGTAGCACTAAAGCCCTTCGACCCGTCGGTGGTGTACGCCATCGGCGTGGACCGTGCCAACGAGGCCAACCTCATCCGGTTTTACAAATCGACCAACGGCGGGGACAGTTTTTCGGTGAAAGACGGCGGCTGGTTCAGCGCCACGCCCGCCGAACGCGCCGCCATCAAGGAACTGGCCGGGGTGCTGGCCGTGACCGAAGCCGACCCCAACCGGGTGTACGCCCTGCTGGTGACCGAAGACAAACCCGACGTGCCTGTTAAGTACCAGGGGTTCATTGGCGTGTACGCCAGCACCAACGCCGGCGAGAGTTGGTCGCTGCCCCACGGGCGAATTGGGGTGCCTTACGACGGCAGCAGTCATCCCAACATCATGGCAGCCGGAGCTACTGGGGGATACTATCAAGTTGGGGGCCAGTTCAACGTGGTGCTGGAAGCCAGCCAGGTGGACCCCAACAAACTGCTCATCGGCGGCATCCGGTTCTGGTATTCCAACGACGGGGGCCGGACATTTTCCAACGCCCTCCGTGATGGCAGCAACTACCACGTCGATTTTCAAGCCATGAAATTGGTCAAAACACCCTCCGGGGGGGAAGAAGCCTGGATCACCTGCGATGGCGGCGTGTACTACTCCACCGATTACTTCCAGACCCGCCAAGCCCGCAATAAGGGCATTTACGGCGGCACCTACTGGGGCTTCGGGCAGGGTATTCGCGAAGACGTGACCGTGGGCGGGCGCTACCACAACGGCGACGCGGTAGGGTACGACAAGTACCCAAACGGGGTTTCTCTTTTCATTGGCGGTGGTGAGCAGGCGACGGGGTATGTGAATCCGGGAGAGAACCGGAAAGTTTATTTTTCGGACGCGGGCGCTTTTTTGCTTCCAGAGCAAATGAATCAGTCAGTTGCTTCCGTACCCGTCGGAGAATTTCCCAACGAAAGCTACGCCCGCTACGAAAGCTCGACGATGGCCTTCGACCAGCGCGTGTACAACACGGTGTACATCGGTAAGGACAACCAGATTAAAAAAAGCACTGACGGCGGGCGCACCTACGCCACCCTGCGGGCGTTCGGCGGCAATCCGGCGGAGAAAGTCTTTTGGATCGAAGTGTCCCGCCTCAACTCCAGCCTGATCTACGCCCACCAGAAAACCGGTTCGGGCAGCATACTGTGGCGCACCCGCGACGGGGGAAGCAGTTGGGAACCGGTGAACCTGCCCGCCAACCGCCGCGACCTGTTGTTCACGTTGAGCGCCACCGACGAAAACGAGCTTTGGCTCGGCTTTCCGCACGGCGCTTCGGGGCAGAAAGTTTTCAAAACCAGCAACGCCGGGGCCTCCTGGACCAACCTCTCGACCGGCAAGCTCGACGGCTCTGAATTGACCACGCTCACCCACCAAGCGGGCACCAACGGCGGCGTGTACGCCACTCTGTTCAGCGGCGTGATTCTGTACCGCAACGCCACTATGGCCGACTGGGACGTGTACAGCGACGGCTTCCCGGCGGGGGCCGAACCGCTCCGGCTGATACCGTTTCATCAGAAAGGCAAAGTCCGGATAGCCACCTGGTCGCACAGCATCTGGGAGGCCGACCTGTACGAAACGGGCAAACCCGTTGCCACGATTTCGGCTTCGCGCCGCGTGTTCGACTGCGTTGCAGGGGAAAAAATCGTGCAGTTTGCCGACTGCTCGGCCCGTTCGGGCAGCGCCAGCATCCGCTGGGATTTTCCCGGCGGCGAGCCTTCATCGTCCACGGCCACCTACCCCACCGTACGCTACGCCCGCTCCGGGCGCTACGACGTTACGCTCACCGTGCAGGACGTTACCGGCACGAGCACCGAAACGTTGCGCGGGTTCATCGTCGTCGATCCTTCGGTGGAAATCGCCAACGCCCGGTCGGAGGAAGCGTTTTGCGCCGGAAAAACGCTCACGCTCAACGCCAGCGTCAGCCAGGGCTACCAGATTCAATGGCGGCGCAACGGGGCCGACATTCCGGGGGCCAACGGCCCGGCGTACACCGTGACCGAAACGGGAGCCTACACGGTTGCGGCCCGCAACGGGACTTGTTCGGCCACCTCGCCGCAGACGGTCAACGTGCGTGTCGCACCGAATCCGCAGCCCAACCTGTCGGGCACGGCCGAATTTTGCGCTAACGACGGCGGCACGCTCAACGCGGCGGTCAACGGCGGCGTGCCGCCGTATGCCTACGCCTGGAAACTCAACGGCGCGGAGGTGTCCACTGCCGCCGGGTCGCTGCGCGTCACCCAACCGGGCAGCTACTCGCTCGACGTGCGCGACGCCAACGGTTGCGCCGGGTCCACGTCGGCGTTCAGCGTGCGGTCCAACCCTAACCCCACAGCCTCGGCGGGCGGTTCCGTCACGCTGACCGGTAGCCAGACCCACTCGTTGGCGGGCGTGACGACGGCCTCCGGCGGCACCCCGCCTTACGCCTACGCGTGGAGCACTTCGCCCCCAGTGCCGGGCAACGGCTCCAACCAGGCCAACCCCACCTTCGGGCCGTTTTCGCAAAACACTGCCCTTTCGCTCGCGATAACGGACGCGAAAGGGTGTCGGGCGACCGCTTCCGCGAACGTTTCCTACGCCAACTGCCCGATGACGGTTCGGATCGAGGGCCAGAATTCGTTCTGCGAAGGGCTTTCCACCCCGTTGCGGGTCTTCGTCGGCAACGGCACACCCCCGTACAACCACGCCTGGCGCAACGCCAACGGAACGCTGCTGTCGAGCAGCACCCAACTCAACGCCTTGCAGGCGGGCACCTACACGGTGGAAATCACCGACGCCCTTGGGTGCCGGGCCAAGTCGCCCGAGTTTCCGGTCACGACCTACGCCCGGCCCCAGGTGAGCATCGTGGGCAATCCCGTGTTCTGCACCGGGGGCAGCACCACGCTTCAAGCCCAGGTGAGCAACCGCGATCCGGGCCAGCTAAGCTACCGCTGGGTGCGCATCACGGTCGACCGGGACACCGTGGTGAGCGTTTCGTCTAGGGTGGAGGCGAACAAACCGGGCAACTACACCGTGATGGTCTCAGATGCCGAAGGGTGCCGGGGTGAGTCGGCGCTCACCGTCAGTGAACGGGCCGCAACCGTCGTGGCCCGCATCCTGCCCGTGGGCGAAACCACCGTGTACGCCCCGCGCACCGTGACCCTCAACGCGGCCACGGGGTTGGGGTATGCATATCAGTGGAATATTCGGGAGGAACCCGTGCCCCTCGCACCCTCCGTGCCCCTCGCCGGAGCCACGACCGCCACCCATGTGGCTTCGCGATCGGGCTGGTACACCGTCACGGTCAGCCGTGACGGTTGTTCGGTGCGTTCGCCGGAGGTGCGGGTGGAAATTCTGATTCCCACCGCCTTAAACCCGACCGCCGAAGACGGCTTCATGGTACGCCCCAACCCGACTTCGGGCGAACTGATCATCGAAGTGACGCTGAAAACAGCGGCCCCCGCGCGGCTTATCCTCCACGACTTGGCCGGACGAAGGCTGCTTTCGTTTTATGAACCCCGCGCGACGATCAGCCACCGGTTCGCGGCCGATGTTTCAAAACTGGCGGACGGGGTGTACTTCGTCAGCGGCGAGGCCGGGGGTTATTCGTTTCAGAAAAAAGTGTTGAAAACTAATTGATAAATCTCCTGGCACGTCGTTGCTCCGCAACTTCCTTTTCAGATTCAAAAACCGCATGAAAAAACAACTACTGCCTTTTCTTTTCCTATCGTTGGGGACGAAGTACGGCTTGGGCCAGACTTCACCACCCGCCGTGCAATTCAGCCAGACGTACCAACCCGTTTCCTGGGGCATTTTACCCAGTAATCTGGCCCGTGGGTACGCCAGCAACGGCAACGTGTTTTTTGCAGGCATGGCCTCGACCAGGGGACTGACTTCGTCTTTTGCCGAGTCCAGTGTCCTTAAGTTTGATCCCTCCCGGCTGTTGTGGAACCACCAGGTGCATTCTTGCTCCGCCAACAACCGGGATCAATGCAACGGATACACTATCTATGATTTGGTGCCCACGCCCGACGGGGGCGCGTTGTCTGTCGGAAAAACGTTGATCCGTGTTGATGCCAACAGCAACCGGATGTGGGAATCGGCTCTCGTTGCTGACGGTAGCCGGGCCGTGGCGCTCACCGACGGCACGTTTTGGGTGTACAAATCGCCAAATCAGTTGCTCCGGATTTCGGGCAACGGCCAGCAGATTCTTCAGAGTCGCCCCATCGGCGACAACCAACTCCTTGACATCGCCGCCACCGCCGATGGCGGCTTTGTGTACACGGGTTCGGGCGGCACCCACAAAATCGGCGGCAGCGGTGGCAACTGGAGCAACGGCCTCTATGCCAACAACATTCGTCAGACCGGCGACGGCAGTTTCATCGCCTGGGGCGACAACGGCGTACTGAAACTCGCCGCCAACGGTGCTCAGCAGGGCGAATCGTACTACGCGCCGGGCATTAATCAACTCGTGCTCACCAACGACAACGGCTGCGCCTTCGTGACCAACGCCAGCGTGACCCGCCTCCGGGGCGATTTGTCGTCGCGGTGGGTGAGTGGTTCGGGTGGAGGGCGCATCGCCCAAACCACGGACGGAGACTTCGTAGTGGCCTCCGGCAGCGGCATCCGGAAATTATCCGGCGAAAACGGCCAGGAGAAGTGGACCCTCAACAATCCGGTGTACACCCCTCCCCAGGCCGCTCCCTACGTTTACGGCTTGGCTCCTGCCGGGGACGGCGGTTTTTTTCAATGGAATTCGGAGCCTAAGCCAAACGATACTTACAACACGTATCTTACTCAGATTCGCAAATTCACCGCCGACCCGATTTCCTGCACGGTGAGCGCGTCCATCAGTGCGTTGGGATCAACCTCATTCTGTACGGGAGGCTCGGTGACGCTCAACGCCAGTACGGGCCAGAACCTGACCTACCAGTGGCGGCGCGACGGCCAGAACATCGCCGGGGCCAATGGCGCCAGCTACACTGCCACGCAGAGCGGCAGCTACACCGTCGAAGTGCGGCAAAACGCCACGTGTTCGGCCCTTTCCAACGCGATCGGGGTGTCGGTGGCCGAATCGGGCGGGAGCGCGTTCATCACCCCGCTGGGTTCCACGGCGCTGTGCGCGGGCGGCTCGGTGACGCTCAACGCCAGTACGGGCCAGAACTTGACCTACCAGTGGCGGCGCGACGGCCAGAACATCGCCGGGGCCAACGGCACGAGCTACATTGCCACGCAGAGCGGCAGCTACACCGTCGAGGTGCGGCAGGGCAACGGTTGTTCGGCTACGTCCGGCGCGGTAGGGGTGTCGGTGGTAGAGCCAAAGGTCAACGGCATTTCCGGTACCACCGAGTTTTGCACGGGCAGTAGCACCACCCTCACGGCTTCGGCCCGCGACGGGCGCGAACCGTACACATTCCGGTGGAAACGCGGCGGACAGGAAGTGAGCAGCGGAGGATTATACACGGCCACGGCGGGTGGGGAGTACGTTGTGGAAGCCACTGACGCGGGCGGCTGCGCGGCGGTGCCCGCCACGGTGAACGTCCGCGAGAACCCTAAACCCACCGCCAACGCCGGGCCGGACGTGTTCCGTACGGGTAGCGAACGTTACACCCTCAGCATCACCACCGCCACGGGCGGTACGCCGGGGTATTCGTACGCCTGGACGACCTCCCCGGCGGTCGCCGTCGATAACGCCTCGGCGTCGAACCCCACCTTCGGGCCGTTTACGAGCAACACCCAACTCACCCTGACCGTGACCGACAGCAAGGGTTGCCAGGCCGAAGCTCGGGCACTAGTGGTTTACACCGTCTGCAGTTTTAACGCCAGAATTCTGGCGAAAGGCTACTTCTGTCGGGGCGGTGCCGACACCCTGACCCTCGAACTCACCGGTGGTAGTGGCGGCTACACCTACCTCTGGTCGCGCAACGGCTCGCCCGTTTCGGACGAGAGCCGCTACCGGGCCTTCGAGCCGGGCAGGTACACGGTTGGCGTCACCGACCAAAGGGGGTGCAAGGCTTCTGCCGAACGCTTCGTGACCGAAAGTCCCGCGCCCTCGGTGAGCATCGCCGGGGTTACTGACTACTGCAAGGGTAGCAGCGCCAGCCTGAGCGCGACGGCCTTCGGCGGCACGACTCCGTACACCTTCCGCTGGTTCAATGGAACGAGTTTGGCTGGCACCGGCAGCGGGCTGCCGCTCAACGCCCCGGGCGCGTACTCGGTGACAGTAACGGATGCCCAGGGCTGTTCGGGAAGTTCTTCGCCGTGGTCGGTCGTTGAAAAAGGCGCCGACATCGTCGCGCTGGCGTCGGCTACGGGTCCCACCCAAGTGTACACTCCAGAGAAAGTCGCCCTTACCGCAGGCGGTGGCTTGGGCTACACGTTCCAATGGTTGAAAGACGGCCAGCCCATAGCCGGAGCCACCTCGGCCAGTTACCAGGCCAGTACTTCGGGCACTTACGCCGTGGCTGTGAGCCGCGATGGGTGTTCGGTCACCTCGGCGGGCATTCGGGTGGACGTGCTGATACCGACGGCGCTGCCGTTGGCCGTGGAAGACGGCCTCCGGTTCGGCCCCAACCCCATTACTTCCGAATTGTTGATCGAATTGACCTTGAAAGAAGCGGCCTTGGGCCGGGTAACACTGCACGACCTGACCGGGCAGACGATCCTCAGCTTCCCCGAAAGCCCGTCGGCAAACCACCACCAGTTCAGGGCCAACCTGTCGCTGTTGCCTGGGGGCATGTACCTCGTCAGCGGCACGTTTGGAGGGTACGTTTTTCAAAAAAAAATAGTGAAGATGAATTGACGGCCCCTCGGTTTGTAGCAGCAATTTACCCCCCTACCGCAAAGCCCTCCGAACCTGAATGCTACGGGTCTGTAACCCGCTACCGGGTCATGAACAAGCCGAACGCTTGCAAGCCAGACCCGTCGGCAAACCAACGTTTCACCATGCTTCCCCTGCTCCTCGCCGTCTTTTTCCACGCCCGGCAACCCAACCGTCCCGCTGCTTCCCCCAAACCAAAAACCAGTACCCTCCGCATGGCCGACGAAGTGCTCCGCGACCGGCAGAACCGCCTGCTCGGCACCATCAAGCACCGCCCCGACGGGCGGCAGGAAATCTACAGCCCCAGCAACCGCCTGCTCGGCTCGTACTTCCCCCGCACGAACGAAACCCGCGACGCCGCCAACCGCTTCGTGGGCCGGGGCAACCTGCTCACCTCGCTGCTCTGAATCTTTCGCCGCATGAAACCCGCCTCCCTGACCGCGCCGCTGCTGGGCCTCGCTCTCCTGCTGGGGGCCTGCTCCGCTCCGGCTGACCGGGCGGCTTCGGTGCCGGGGGTGTACTTCCGGCCCAACGGCCCGTACTGGGGCGGGGGCTGCCAACTCGAACTCCACGCCGACGGCACCTTTCGCTCCTACGACCAGACAGACGACGGGGCAACGCCCGCTCCAGCCGACAGCGCTGTGCGGGGCCGGTACGAAATGCGGGGCGACACGCTGCTGCTTCATTCGGAGGGAAAGGGCTGCACGCTGGCTACCGTCGTGGCCGCGTTTGAGGTGCGCGACGGGCGGCTGTGCTTCCGCAATTACGGGGCTTCCAGCTACGACTGTTTCGAGAAAAAACAGCGCGGCGGCGGCGGTGATGTGATGGCCCAGTTGGGGTTCTAAGTGGCTTGGAAATTGCCAGTATCCAGCCACTCCATGCGCCTCCTCACCCTCCCCGACCTCCACGGCAAGCCCGTCTGGCGGCAGCCTGACCCGGTGGCCTACGACCGCCCCGTGTTCCTGCAGGAATTACCCCAACCCCGCCTCCGCACCTTCGGCAACCCCATCAAGAGCATCACCTACGCGGACGTGCTCAGGACGGAGGCGGTGTTTTGGGAGAAAACATTCTGATCGCTTACCGGTCGGACGGCCCGGCGGCGCCCACCTCACGCTACCAACTCCGCCTCCCGCACCACCGCCTCCTCGGCCTGCACCTTCGGCGGCAGCAGTTTGTACATTACCGGCGTGACCAGCCGCGAGAGCAGCGTGGAGGAAATAATGCCGCCAATCAGCACCAGCGCGAGGGGCGAGTAGAGGTCGGAGTACTCGACCACGAGCGGAATCAGGCCGCCGATGGCCGTCAGGGAGGTGAGCACGATGGGCACGAAGCGGATTTCGCCCGCCTCGCGGATGGCGGCTTCGAGGCCCAAACCCTGCGCCCGCAGTTGGTTGGTAAAATCGACCAGCAGCAGGGAGTTTTTCACCTCGATGCCCACGAGGGCGATAAAGCCGATGGTGGCGACGAACGAAAGCGTTTCCCCGGCGAAAAACAAGGCCAGAATTCCCCCGACCACACCCAGCGGAATCACCGACAGCACGATGAGGGTGCTGCGGAACGAGCCGAACTCCAGAATCAGCACGCCCAGGAACCCGAACACGGCGATGATGACCACCGTGCCGATGCCCCCGAAACTTTCCTGCGAGTTTTGCTTTTCGCCCCCCACCTCGTAGCGGAAGCCCTTCGGGAAAGAAAACTCGGCCAGTTTCTGCTCAAACCCCTCGTTGACTTTCTGCACGTTGTAGCCCGTCCGGACGAAGGCCGAGACGGTCACGTAGCGGGCCTTGTCGTAGTGGCGAATCTGGTTGGGCGAGCTTTCAAACCGCACGTCGGCGAGTTGGTTGAGGGGGAGGGCCGTGCCCTGGGCGTTGTTGACGAAGATTTTCGAGAACACGTCGTACGCCGGGGTGCGGCTTTCGCGGGCAATGGACACGTTAATCGCGTGGTCGTCGCCTTCCTCGTCGCGGTAGGTGCCCACGTTGAGGCCCGCGATGCCGAGGCGCACGAGGCGGTCCACTTCGGCCACGGGCACGCCCACCAGCCCGGCTTTTTCTTTGTTGAGCACCACGCGGAGGTCGGTGGGCTGCACCTTCAGCGGGTTGTCCACGTACATCGTGCCCTCGGTTTTGGCCAGCAAATTCTCAATCCGGCCCGCCACGGCGCGGAGCGTGTCGAGGTTTTCGCCGTAAATCCGGTAGGCCAGGGGGGCTTCCAGCGGCGGGCCTTGCTCGAAGTTTTTCACTTCGATTTTCGCGCCGGGGTAGCTACTGAGTTTTTCGCGCAGTTCATCAATCAGGATGGCTTTTTCCCTGGTGCTCATGTCCACGGTCTGGACGAAAAACTGGGCGTAGTTTTCGGCTTCGTTGCGGGGGATTTCGTTGTAAAAAATCCGGGGGTTGCCCCGGCCCACGTTGGTCGTGACGTTTTTGAGGTCGCGGGTGTGCTTCAGCACCTCCTCCACGTGCCGGGCTACGCGTTCGGTGGTGGCGAGGTTGGTGCCGACGGGCGTTTCGACGTTGACCAGAAACATGGGCTTTTCTGACTTCGGAAACACGCTGAACCCCACCGCCGGAATCAGGGCCAGCGACCCCGCGAACAGCGCCAGCGCCACGAGCAACATGGCCACGGGGTGCCGCAAGGCCCAGTCGAGCGCCCGACCGTAACTGCCCGAAATGATGCGCTTCATGCCCCGCAGGATGGCGTTGCCTTCGGGGTTTTCGTGTTTCGACAAAATCACGCTCGACAGAAACGGCACGACCGTCAGCGCCACGAGCATCGAGGCCAGCACGGTGGTAATCACGGCCATCGGCAGGCTGCGGATGAAGGCCCCGGCCTGCTCGGGCAAAAACGCCAGGGGCAGGAAGGCGAACACGAGCAGCACCGTGCAGCCGACCACGGCGAGGCCGATTTGCCGGGTGGCCTGGATGGCCGCCTCGCGGCGGGAAAAGCCATTGCGCAGGAACCGTTCGATGTTTTCAACGACCACGATGCTGTCGTCCACGAGGATGCCCAGGGCGACAATCATCCCGACGATGCTGAGTTGGTTAATCGTGTAACCCAGCGCGTTGAGGGCCGTCAGGCCGATGGCCAGCGAGAGCGGAATCGAAATCATCACGACCAGCGAGGCCCGGCCACCGAGGGGCAGCAGCGTGACGAGCACGAGCAGGATGGCGATGGTGAAATCGGTGCCGAAACGGGCCAGGCGGCGGTCCACGCTGGTGGGTTGGTCGAACACGCGCACGAGGTCCATGCTTTTGGGCAACGTCTGGCGGAAGGCGGCTTCGACGGGTTCGACGGCGGAGCGGGTTTTGATGATGTTTTCGTTGTCCTTCAAACTCACCGTGACCAGCACGGCGCGGTGGCCGTTGAGGCGGGTGAGGTGCTTTTCCTCGTCGTAACCGAGGGCGACGTCGGCCACGTCTTTCAGGAGCACAATTTTGCTCCCATTCGTGAACACAATCGTGTTTTTGATTTCGTCAATCGACGCGTAATCGCCGGAGGTTTTGACGTTGAATTTCTTGCCGCCCACGGCCACCGAGCCGCCGGGGATGTTGACGTTCTCGCTCTGAATCGCCCCCAGCACGGCGTTGACGGGGATACGGTCGGCGGCGAGTTTTTCCAGGTTCAGCCGCACGTTGACGCGGGGGGCCGGGTAGCCCCAGCTTTTCACGTTTTTGAGTGACTTCACTTTTTCCAATTCCTCCTCAAAATCTTCGGCTTTGCGGCGCAGGGCGTTGTACGGCGCGTTTTCGCTGACGATGGCCCACTGGTAAATGTTAACGTCCGACGGGATGAGTTTTTGGATGCGAATGTCCTGCACGTCGGCGGGGAGTTCGGTGCGCAGGCTGGCCACTTCGCGGACGACTTCCTGGTATTTTTCCTCCGGGTCTTCGTCGTACTTGTACTCCAGGCGCAGGGTCACGAGGCCGTCGTAGCTGTCGGTGCGGATGCGCTTGACGTTGTCGAGTTCCGAGAATTTGCGCTCGGCAGGGTCGGCCACGAGCTGCTCCATGTCCTGCGGGTTGGTGCCGGGGTACACGAAAATGAGGAGGAACTGCGGGGCGGCGTAGTTGGGGTCTTCGCCCCGGGGCATGTTGAAGAGGGAGAAAATCCCCAGCGATAAGGCCGCCAGAAACATCACGAGGGTGAACTGGTAGTTTTTGACGGAGAATTCGGAGAGGTTCATGGGAGGAACTGTATTTTTGGGATTGAACCTGATGGAGTTATTCCGGAGTTATTTCGCTTTTTCGGGTTGCGGTTCGCTTTTTTCAGCAACGACCACCCGCCCATTCACGTCCACGTTCGAGGCAGCGATGGCGTGGCTAAATTTGAGGTCAACCCCGTTCGGCTCCTCGAAAACAAAGGGTTGAAACCAAAAGACCTGAAACTGGCCGAAGCGTTGATTCTCGAAAACGAGGAGCTCATCGTCAAACGCTGGAACGAATTCTTCAACCGATGACCACCACCGCCGACCGCACCGCAACCCGCATCCTGGCCAAATCCGTCTGGTTTGACGAAACCCGGATTTACGTTGAACTGGCCGACGGTCGCGTCGTGGGCGCGCCGATTGCCTGGTTCCCGCATCTCCAGCGCGGCACGCCCGAGCAACGGGCCGACTACGAACTGCTCGACGACGGCGGCTGGATTCATTGGGAAAGCTTGGACGAGGACCTTTCCGCCGAAGGGATGTTGACGTTCAGTCGATAGTCGTCAGTCATCAGTCGATGGTGGAACGTCGTCACTTTCGACTGACGGCTGTTGACCGACCACTGACGACTCGAATCTTCGCCCCCTCCGTCAGGTACGCCGACCCATCCGTAATCACTTCGCTCACGCCGTCGAGGCCGCTTTGCAGGAAGGCCCTGTCGGCGTTGAGGTAGGCCACCTTTACCGCGCGGCGGATTGCCCGGTCGCCTTCGGCCACGTATACGAAGGCGTCGCGGTCGGAGCCTTCAATGAGCGCGTCAACCGGGATGGCCGTCAGGCTGCTCTTGACGGCGGGAAAAATGAGCGCGTTGGCGAAAATGCCCGTAGCCAGTTTGGGCGGCGCGGCGGCGAGTTTGAGTTCGGCCAGGTACATGCCCGAGGCGGCGTCGGCCCCCACCGAGAGGTTGCTGACGGTGGCCGGAAACGTTTGGTTCGGGTAGGCGTCGAGGCGCACCTCGGCGCGGGCTCCTTCCTTCAGCCGCACCCAGTCTTTGTCGGAAATGCCCACTTTTACCACCCAATCCCGGCGGTCGGTGGCCGAGAGGAGCAGTACGGGCGTGCCCGGCCCGGCGAGTTCGCCTTCGTTGGCCAGTTTTTTCATCACCACGCCGTTGGTCGTGGACCGGATTTCCGAAAAACCCCGGTTGTAGGTGGCGATGTCGAGGTTGTTAGTGGCCACGTTGAGGGCGGTGGTCAGGTTCTGCACTTGTTCGAGCGTGGCCACGCTGTCGCGGTAGAGGTTTTTCACCCGGCCCAAGTCCCGCTCGGCCTTGCCGACAGCCTCGGTGGCCTGCTGCACCTGGGCGTTGATTTCGGTGAGGTTGAGCACGGCCAAAAGCTGCCCCCGGCGCACGGCGTCGCCTTCTTTCACGAAGATTTTCTGAATGATGCCCCCGGTTTTGAACGACAGCCGGGCTTCGGTTTCGGAAGCCACCAGGCCGGAGGCCTTCACGGGTTCGGCGGTGCTTTCGCGAGCCACGGGCACCAGGCGCACGGGGATGACTTCCTCGGCGAGGGTTTCGCCGGTTTTGGCTTCGGTCTTGCCGCCGCAACTGGTTAGCAGCAGGGGTAGTGCGAGCAGCAGGAGGAAAACGTAGCGTTGGGTTTTCATGAGTTCGGAGGGGAAATAGTTTAACCGCAGAGACGCAGAGGATTACGCGGAGGGCGCAGAGGCTCTAATTCTTCATTTTTAATTGAAAACGTATCCCGCCCGCGCCCGCTCCAACTCCGCTTGCCGAATCCACACGTCGTACAGCGCCAGGACTTCCTGCTCCTGGGCGGTGGTGAGTTGGGTCTGGGCGTCGAGGAGTTCGATGAACGTGGCCTGGCCTTCTTTGTAGCGGCGCAGCAGGTCGCGGTGGTAGCGCGTGGCGGTTTCGGTTTGCAGCTTGCGGCTGGCGAACACCTGCCGGGCCGACTGCAGGGCGTTGTCGGCGGTGAAGGCTTGCAGGGCCAACTGGTCGCCGACCTGCTCGGTCTGGGTCTGGAGTTGGGCCAAGTCGGTTTCGGTTTGCTTAATCCGAATCAGGTTGCGGCCCCCGGCGTAAATCGGGATGTCGAGCGAAACGCCGAGCAGGGCGTAGCGGGTGCGGTCGTTGAACTTGAAGTCGAACCCTTGCGAACCGAGGTCGAGTTGGGCACCGAGTTTGGGGCGGCGGAAAGCCTGGTTCTGGGCCAGGAGCGTTTGGCCAAGCCGGGTGGCGGCGCGGAGCTTGTCGAGTTCCTCGCGGGAGCCGGTTGGGATTTCGTCGAGCAGTAATTTCCGGTAGCTCGAATCCACCGCCACGGCGGCGTCGAGGTCGCGGTTGAGCAGGAAATTAAGGTACGCGGCGGCGTTGCGGCGGTTGGCCTCGGCCTGGGCGAGGTCGGCGTCGTTCTTGCCCAGTTCGTTGCGCGAACGGAGCAGCACGGTCGGGTTGGCCATCTGGTTGTTGACCAGGGCCTGATTCACCCGCTGGCTTTCGAGGAGCAAATTCCGGGCGTTCTGGTACACCCGCAGGGCCTGGTCGGCTTTGAGGTACTGGAAATACGCCACTTTCACGTCCTTCACCAACTCCCGTTTGAACACGTTCAACTCAGCCTGTTGCAGCGAAATCTGCTCCTGGCGGATGCGCCGGGCAAAGGCGATTTCGGCGTTGATGAGTGGCTGGCTGATGCGAACGTGGGCGTCGTAAAAGTTTCTCGGGAAAAATTGCTCGTTGACGTTGGCGATGGTCGGGAAGCGGTCGCTCTGGGTGAGTTGGTTGAGCGTGCGGTACACGGGGTTGAGCAGATCGCCAACCGGGAATTCGATCCGCCGCCCGCCCTGGGCCGTGGTGTAGCTGGCCCCGAAACCCACGCCGGGGCGGAAAAGGGTTTTGGCTTCGTCGAGGCTGAGCAGGGCCTTTTGCAGGTTAAACTGCTGCTGCTTGAGCGTCAGGTTGGCGCTCAGCCCTTCGCGGACGTAGGCCTCAAGCGGGCCGTTCTGGGCCAGGAGCGGGCGGCTCAGGGCGCTCGTCAGCAGGAGAAGAAAGACGGTTCGTTTCATGGAAGAGGGCTATTAAGAATGGTGTTGACATCGTAGGGGCAACCCTTGCGGTTGCCCGTGTCTCGGCTGGACGTTACGCCACGGGCAACCGCAAGGGTTACCCCTACAATGCGTTTACGAAATGCCTTTGCTCGTTGCCACCAAGTTGGAGGCCGCTTTGGCCACCAGCCGCCCGGCCTCATCGGTCAGGCGGCATTCGGCGTGGATGATTTTCTTACCCTGGCGGATGATTTCCGACTTCGCCACGACCGTCGCGCCCAGCGGGGCGGCGTAGAGGAAATCCACGGCCAGGTTCACGCTGGTGAAGAACACGTCGAGGCCCAGCGAAAACACGGTCATGCCCATCAGGTCGTCCATCATCGTGGCGGCAATGCCCCCGTGCAGGATGCGGGCAGGGTTGCACATTTCCTCGCGCACGGTGAACTGCACCGTCAGCGAACCGGGTTCGGCGGCGAGCAGGGTGCCGTCGAGCCAGCGGCCCGTGGGCGAGGGGCTGCGCTGGCCCATCTTCTGGCCGATGTTGGCCTGAAAAAATTCAAGAGCAGAGTTCGGGTTCATGGCTTCAGGCGGTCCACCATCAGGTCGAGGGCCTGACGCATGATTTGGGGGGCGTTCTGAAATTCGTCGGATACCTTGAACCGGTCGCGGATGAACAGCGACGCCAGCCCGTGGACGTACGACCAGATGGCCATCGTGGCCACGTTGAGGTCGGTGACGGCGATGTGCCCGCCTTCCATGCAGGCCCGAAGGAGGTCCTGGAGCAGCGTGAAGTTGCGGTGTCCGCAGTCCCAGCCCTCGTCGTATTTTTTGTGAATGGCCGCCATCGGTGCCCTCGAAATGAACATCAAATCGTAGAGTTCGGGGTTTTCGATGGCGAAGTCGAGGTAGATCTCGCCCATGCGGCGCAGCCGTTGCAGCGGATGCGCAACGCCGTGCAACTCCTGCATCCGCTCGAACATCTTGGCGAAACCCAGCTCGTGGACGGCGTAAAACAGTTCGTCTTTGTCCCGGAAATGCAGATAAATCGTCGCCGGGCTGTATTCGACCCGCTCGGCAATGGCCCGGATGGAAGCCTTGTCGTAGCCGTCCTCGATGAAGACGTCCTTGGCCGCTTCCAGGATGCGTTGCCGCAGTTCCTGCTTCTCCCGCTCCTTGCGCTCGGTGACGCCCATAATGAAAGATGTTTTTTTTTAAAACGATGTAAATTTAGTGAACAGTGTTTAATAAAAGTCAAGTGTTTATCCAATAAAATTTTTAAGGGCTGAAAATCAATTCTTTAGCGAGGCCTTAGCCGGTGAGGTTGGGCGTTCCGGCCCCTGTTCTTACTTTTGCGGGGTTTTTTGCTTCTCAACTACCTTCTCCCCTGAATGAACTACACGCTGACGCAAATCCCGGAACGGACGGTCAAGCCCCGGCAACTGGGCCTGACGATGGTGATGGACAAGGGCCTGAGCCTCCGCCAAACCGAGGATTTCCTCTCCGTCGCCGCCGACTACACCGATTTGGTCAAACTGGGCTGGGCCACCTCGTTCGTCACGCCCCGCCTGCGCGAAAAACTCCAGATTTATAAGGAAGCAGGGGTACCTGTGTATTTCGGCGGCACGCTGTTTGAGGCCTTCATCGTCCGCAACCAGTTCGACGCTTACCGGAGCCTGCTCGACGAGTACGGCCTCGAATACGCCGAAGTCTCCGACGGTTCGCTCGACATGCCGCAAGACGAGAAGTGCGAGTACATCCGCCAACTGGCCGGGCAGGTGACGGTGCTCTCGGAGGTCGGCTCGAAGGACGAGGCCAAAATCATCCCGCCCTACAAGTGGATTCGGCTCATCAAGGCCGAGTTGCAGGCCGGCGCCTGGAAGGTCATCGGCGAAGCCCGCGAGGGCGGCAATGTGGGCCTCTTCCGGGCCAGCGGCGAAGTGCGGCAGGGGCTGGTCGAAGAAATCCTGACCGAGGTGGACGCCGAGCACATCATCTGGGAAGCGCCCCAGAAAAGCCAGCAGGTGTGGTTCGTGAAGCTCTGCGGAGCAAACGTCAACCTCGGCAACATCGCCCCCGAAGAGGTCATCTCCGTCGAAACGATCCGCCTCGGCCTGCGGGGCGATACGTTTTCGCATTTTTTGAACCCTTAATTTTCAATGCGGTCCGCCGCTGCGGTTCAATACTCAATGCTCAATTTTCAATGGCCTGAAATTCAGCATTCAACATTGAAAATTGAGCATTGAGTATTGAACATTCTCTTTCTTCTCCAATGGAACTTCTTCATCAACTCCTCGATTTCCTCCTCCACCTCGACCGCTACCTCGATGCGTGGGCCAACGAGTACGGCGTGCTGCTGTACGCGATTTTGTTTTTGATTGTGTTCACCGAAACGGGCCTCATCGTCATGCCCCTGCTGCCGGGTGATTCGCTGCTCTTCGCCGCTGGTGCCCTCGCCGCCCGCGACACCAACGACCTGAGCGTAGCCGTCATCATCCCGCTGCTCATCGCGGCGGCCCTGTGCGGCGACAACGTCAATTATTTCGTCGGGAAAACCCTGGGCAACCGGATTAAAATGCGGGAGCGCATCCTGTTTTTCAAGCGGGAATACATTTCCGAAACCGAGAAGTTTTACGCCAAATACGGCGGTCGCACGGTCATCATCGCCCGGTTCATCCCCATCGTGCGCACCATCGCGCCCTTCGTGGCCGGAGCCGGCAGTATGGACTACGGGCGGTACATCCGGTTTTGCGTGATTGGGGCGGTCGTGTGGGTGGTGAGCATCACGCTGCTGGGCTACTTTTTCGGCAACCTGAAAATCGTGCAGGAAAATTTTGAACTCGTCGTCTTCGGCATTATCGGCCTGTCAGTCCTCCCGATGGTCTGGCAGGTGGTGAAGCGGAAGTTTTTCCGGAACGCCTCGGCATGAACTGAGTGGCGAACCACGGTTTACGAACGGCCTGCCATTCGTAATTCGTAATTCGTAATTCGTAATTCGTAATTCGTAATTCTGAATGCCCCTCTACGGCCTCGTCGGCTACCCGCTGAACCATTCGTTTTCCAAAAAGTATTTCTCGGAAAAATTCGCCCGCGAGGGGTTGACGGATTGCCGGTACGAACTCTTCGAACTACCCGACCCGGCCGCCTTTTCCGCACTCTGGGCCGAGCACCCTGATTTGGTGGGGCTGAACGTCACGATTCCGCACAAACAGGCGCTTTTTTCGTACCTCGATTCGCTCGATGAATCGGCCGGGAAGGTCGGGGCCGTCAACGTGGTGCGCCGCCAGCCTGACGGGTCGCTGCGGGGCTTTAACTCAGATTTGTACGGATTTCGGAAATCGCTGGAAGACTGGGAAGCATTTCGGTCGAACCGCCCCGAGCGAGCTTTGATTCTGGGCTACGGCGGGGCGGCCAAAGCCGTGGAAGCCGCCCTGCGTGAGTTGAGAATTTCCTACAAAATCGTGTCCCGCGACGCGGCGAAGGGTGATTTGACCTATGCCAACCTGACGTCCGACGTGCTGAATACCCATCGCCTGCTCGTCAACACCACGCCCCTGGGCACCTACCCCAACGTGGAGGCCTGTCCTGACCTGCCCTACGACCGACTGACCGACCGCCACCTGCTGTACGATTTGGTGTACAACCCCGCCGAGACGAAATTCATGCGCCTCGGGGCCGGGCGCGGCGCGGCCACCCACAACGGCTACCGGATGCTCGAATTGCAGGCCGAGCGGTCGTGGGAAATCTGGAATGCGTCAGAACCCTGATTCGCGGGATTTGTGGATTGCCTTGATGGCTGAAAAATTTTCTACCTGGTTTTCATTCGTCCCGGTAATCCAGTAATCCTGCGAATCAGGGTTCTGACGAAAATAACAGCAACTCATCCCCCAGCACGTCTTCCCGGCTCACCAGATGCCCACGGGGTCGGGGCGCGGCGATGCCCATGCCGAGGCTCACGGGACTGCGGAACAGCCGAATTTCGTCCCAAAGCCCGCTTTCCAGAAAACTTTGTAGCGTGGCTGCCCCGCCTTCCACCAGCACCGAGCCGAGGCGACGACGGTGCAAATCGGCGAGGAGTTGGGGCAAAAACTCACCTTCCGGATCGAGGCGGACGAACGCCACGCCCTCGCTTTCGCGCTCCTCGGTCGTGGTGTAGCAGAGCGTGGGCGCGGTGCCGTCGAAGAGCCGGAGCACGGGCGGCAGCGTGACGAGCCGGTCGATGACGACCCGCACCGGATTCCGGGCACCTGGCCACTCGCGGGCGGTCAGTTGGGGGTTGTCGTACCGGGCCGTGCGCGTACCGACGAGGATGGCGTCTTCCTCACCCCGCCATTTGTGGACGAGTTGACGGGACAGCGGATTCGAGATTTGCACCGCCCCGAAATCGGGTTTGGCCATGAACCCATCCGCCGATTCGGCCCACTTTAGCACGACGTAGGGGCGCTTTTTTTCCTGGTTCGTGAAAAACCGCCGGTTCAGCCAGCGGCCTTCGGCGGCGAGCAGGTTGGTTTGCACGTTGATGCCCGCTTCGCGGAGTTTCTGCAACCCCCGGCCCGAAACGAGCGGGTTGGGGTCGGCGTTGCACACCACCACCCGGCGCAGGCGGTGGCGGATGAGCAGGTCGGCGCAGGGCGGGGTTTTGCCCCAGTGCGAGCAGGGTTCGAGGGTCACGTAGGCCGTGGCTTCGGCCAGGAGGCGAGCGGCTTCGGTTTCGCCGAAGCGGGCCAGCGCATCGTTCACCGCATTGACCTCGGCGTGGGCTTCGCCGTAGCGCTGGTGCCAGCCTTCGCCGATGATTTTATCGTTAAAAACAAGCACGCAGCCCACCAGCGGGTTGGGGCTGACGGCCCCCAGGCCCAGCGGGGCCAGGTCGAGGGCGCGGCGCATGAAGCGTTCGTCGGGTGTCATGATGGCTGCGGTCCGCCTGCCCTCCGTCAGCTAAAGCAGACGGCAAGACGGGAAAGCCCCTCCGGGGCTAAAATTCAAAATGTAGTTTCAGCCCCAGAGGAACTTTCAACGTCTTGCCATCTGCTTTAGCTGACGGAGGGCAGGCGTCAGGCCAGTTCTGTTTTCAGCACTTCCCGTTCAATGATTTTCGGAAACCATTCGTGCTCCAGCGCCTGGCCTTTCCGGGCCACGTCGGCGGGCGTATCGGTGGGTTCGACGGGAAACCGGGCCTGAAACACCACGGCCCCTTCGTCGTAGTGCTCGTTGACGCGGTGGATCGTGATGCCCGACTCCCGTTCCCCCGCCGCCACGACGGCTTCGTGCACGAAATGCCCGTACATGCCTTTGCCACCGAATTTGGGCAGCAGGGCCGGATGCAGGTTCAGGATGCGGTTGGGGAACGCGGCGACCAGGCCCGGCGGCACCAGCCAGAGGAATCCGGCCAGGATGACCCAGTCCACGCCGTTTTCCCGCAAGAGTTCCAGCACCCGCCCCGACCGGAATTCCTCCCGGTTGAACAGCACCAGCGGCACGCCAAGCCGTTCGGCCCGCGCGATGACGCCCGCCTGGGGGTTGTTGCACAGAATCAGCCGGACGGCAATTTGCGGGTGATCGCGGAAGTACTCCACGATTCTCTCGGCGTTGGAGCCGGAGCCGGAAGCGAAGAGGGCGATGAATTTCAACAGTAGGGGAGAATATTCAATGCTCAATGTTCAATTTTCAATGATGAATGATTGAAAATTGAGCATTGAGCATTGAGCATTGAACATTCTTTCTCAACTTAAAAAAACCCCCGCCTCCTTGCCTTCGAGCACGACTTCGACGTGTTCGGAGAGCGTGGTGGCCAGGGCGTACCCGACGTAATCGGCGGAAACGGGGTAGCGCCGGTAGCCGCGGTCGACGATGACGGCCACCTGGAGTTTTTTCGGGATGAACTGGAAAAACGGCGACAAGCTGTACGCCAACGTGCGGCCCGTGTAGAGCACGTCGTCGCAGACCACGATGCAGCGCCCTTCGAGGGTCTCGGCGGGCTGGTCGAAGGTCACGGGCCGGGCGTTGGGCTGGGTTTTGTCGATGGACAGTTCAACCACCTCAACCTGAAGCGGCGAAATGGCCCGCAGGTGCCCCGCCAGGCGGCGGGCGAAGCCGAGGCCCTGCCCTTCGACGCCCGCCAGCACGAGGCCGGTTTCGTCGAAATGATTTTCGTACACTTCAAAGGCAATGCGCCGGATTTTCTGCTCGACCTGGGCGGGGGTCAGGATGGCGTTGGGAGTGGGGGGCGTCATGGGGGCAAAGGTAGTTTGAAGTTCGTAGTTTGAAGTTTGTAGTTAAGGGAGCAGTAACTACAAACTTCAAACTACGAACTTCAAACTAACATAGCCTTTTTCGTACCTTTACGACCCGTTTTTCAGCTCAACCTCATGGCCAAGATTCCCGTCAATAAATACCAGATTCCCTACGGGCAGAACCCGAACCCGGCGCCGTCCAACGGCATCCGGACCAAAAAATACGCGCTCGAACCCAAAACGTACATCTCGCTGGCCATGCGGCAGTGGGCCAAATCGCAGTGGAAGTGGGCTTTCATCCCCCTGGCGCTGATCATCGGCAACGTCCTCCTGAACGTAACGGGGGCGTACCCCAACTGGTGGATTTACCTCGTCGTCGTGCTCGGTGCGGTGCTGTACGTGCTGTTCTGGGGCATTCAGTTCACGGGCGTGACGCAGTTGGAGCAGAACAAACCCCTGTTCCAGAAGTACGTGTACGAAATCGACAGCCGCCAGATTCTGATGCGCCTCAACGCGAAGGAAGGCGGCGTCATCAAGTGGGATATGGTGCAGTCGGCCTTTAAAAACAAGGAAGCCTACGTGCTCGTGATGGGCAAGCACCAGTACCTGTACCTGCCCTTCGCCATTTTCAACTCCGACAACGACCTGCGCTTCCTGGAAAGCCTGCTGCGGCGGAAGGAACTGCTCAGGGAGGAGGTCAAAAAGTAAGTGCCTCCCGTTCAGGCCATTTTGTTTCCCGAAAAAATCCGGTTCCGTGTACGGGCCGGATTTTTTGTGCGTTTTCCTCCGAAACCACGTTCGTACCCATGAAAAAATTACTGTTGATGGCGTTTAGCCTGCTGCTTATCGCCAGTGTTGGATTTTCCCAGAAACGAAAAGCCAACGCTACGCCCGCCCCAACCGCCCAGGCGACGGCCACCCCCCAAGCCAAAGACGATACGCTCCTGCACCGCCGCGCCCAGACCTCGCTCCAGGACGTGTCGGTGAACGGCAACCCCCGCGTGGCCCTCCTCAACGGCTACGTGCTCCTGCTGCAACCCAACCAGAAAGCCAAACTCGAACCGGGCGACGCCTCGAAAATGCCCTACTTCCTGATTGACGACCAGCCCGCCACGGCAGCCGACCTCGACACGCTCAGCGCCAACCGCGTGGAGGCCGTCTCGCTCCGCAAGCGCCAGAAAGCCCTGAAGGAGTACGGCGAAAAAGCCCGACACGGTGCGGTGATCGTGCGGACGAAGAAGCCGTGAGTGAGTTTGAAGTTTGAGGTTCGAAGTTTGAAATTTCAGCATCAGCAACTACGAACTTCAAACCTCAAACTTCAAACTCACTCCTCCCCCACCGCCCGCAGCCACCCGAACGCCACGAGGCCCGCCGCGAGCGAAGCCCCAACGACGGCCAGTTTGGCGATGTTGAGGGCTTCGATGTCGGTAAACGAGAGGTTGGCGATGAAAATGGACATGGTAAAGCCGATGCCCGCCGCGCAGCCCGCGCCGAAGAGTTGCTTTTTCGTGACGCCCTGGGGCAGGCTCGTCAGACCGAGGCGGTTGGAAAGTAGCGCAAACAGCGTAATGCCGAGGGGTTTGCCCACCACCAGCCCGAGCAGGATGCCCAACCCCAGCGGCTCAATCAGGCCGCCCAGCGCCGTGGCCGAGAGCGCGATGGCCGTGTTGGCGAGGGCAAAAACGGGCACGATGCCGTAGTTGACCGGGCCGTGCAGGTGGTGCTCGAGGTTTTCGACCCGGTCGAGCGGAATCGTCAGGGCCAGCAGCACCCCGGCCAGCGTGGCGTGGACGCCCGATTGCAGTACGCAGAACCACAAGCCCAACCCCAGCGCGAAGTACCAGAGCAGGTTTTTCACCCGCAGCCGGTTGAGCAGCATCAGCGCGGCCAAAATCCCCCCCGCCCCGGCCAGGTAGGTCGTGTGCAGTTGTTCGGTGTAAAAAACGGCGATAACCCCGATGGCCAGGAGGTCGTCGATGATGGCGAGGGCGGTGAGGAACACGCTCAGCGCAAACGGCACCCTCGGCCCCAGCAGCGACAGCACCGCCAGCGAAAAGGCGATGTCGGTGGCGGTGGGCACGGCCCAGGCACTCACGGCGGGCGTTCCGGCGTTGAACAGCAGGAACATCCCCGCCGGAACGGCCATCCCACCCACGGCGGCCACGGCGGGCAACAGCGACTGCTGAACGCTGCTCAATTCGCCCAGCAGCACCTCCCGCTTGATTTCCAGCCCGACCAGGAAGAAAAAAACAACCATCAGCCCGTCGTTGACCCAGTGCTCCACCGAGAGTTTCAGGGGCGGCGCGCCCAGGTAGGTGTGCCAGAACTGCGTGTACGGCTCGGCCCAGGGCGAGTTGGCGAGGCCCATCGACAGGGCCGTGGTGCCCATCAGCAGCAGGCCACCCAGGCGACCCGATTCGGCCAATTCCTTGATGATGTTGACGAGGGGAAGGCTGGGTTGCAGGCGTTCAGGTGATTTCATCGAAGAAAGTTTTAGGGGAGAAATTCCCGAAGCGATTCGCCTTCAGGAGCGCCACACGGCGAAGAAGTGGTCGTCGTACACCCGACCGTTTTTGACCAACGCCCGGCGCAGCACGGCCTCGCGGACGAACCCGGCTTTTTCGAGCACCCGCATCGAGGCGGCATTGTAGTCGAACACCCCGGCAAAAATCCGTTCCACCTCCCGCCAGTGCCCGAACACGAGCGGCACCATTTGCTTCAGGGCGTCGGTGGCGATGCCCCGCCCCCAGTACTCCTCGCCCAGCCAGTAGCCGATTTCGGCGCTGGCCCGGTAGATATCAGTCAACTGCACCGCGCCGATGCCGCCCACAGCCTGCCCGTCCACGACGATGGCCCGGTTGAACTGGCCGTCTTGCCGACAACCCGTGCGAACCCACCAGTCGGCGTCGGCCAGGGTGTAGGGGTGGGGAAACACGTCGCGCAGGTTGGCCGCGACGCGGGGGTTGTTGGCGTGGCGTTGCAGCGACGGCTGGTCGCCTTCGCGGAAGGGACGGAGGTGCATGGTGGGAGTTTAAGGGTTTGAAGGTTTGAAAAAGGAGCCGAACGGACAACCCTCAAACCTTCAAACTTCAAACGTTTCAAACCTTCACAACCCGCTTCGGCCGCAGCGCGTCGCGTTCGACAAAAAAAATTCCGGCCACGAACAGCCCGCACAGCCCCAGGTGAACCGGTACGGCCACCCAGAGATTGGGCAGTGGAACCAGCGACGAAAGCCAAATCAGCAGCCCCGCCGAGGCGATGTACCCAAAGGCCGAGCGCAGGTCGTAGGGAATGGGGAAGAATTTTTCGCCCAGCACGTAGCACAGCACCATCATCACGAAGCTCGACGCCAGGAACGTGACGGCGCAGCCCAGGTAGCCCAGGCGCGGGATGAGCAGCAGGTTGCCCGCCACCGTCAGCACCGCGCCCACGGCGGTGATGAGCGTACCGTAGGTGGTTTTGTCCGACAGTTTGAACCACACCGACAGGTTGTAGTACACCCCCAGAAACAAATTGCCCAGCAGCAGGTAGGGCACTACGCCGAGGCCCTCGCGGTATTCGGGCCGCCGCATGGTGAGCAGGCCGAGCACGTCGAGGTTGAGGCTCACGCCCACCCAGAGCACCGCGCAGGCGATGACGAACCACTTCATGACCAACGCGAACACGGCGGGGGCGTTCTTGTCCCCGGCTTTCGAGAAAAAAAACGGGTCGGCGGCGAAGCGGAACGACTGAATCGCCAGGTTCATCAGGATCGACAATTTGTACACGTTGCCGTAAATGCCCAGCGCGTCGGCGGAGGTGCGGCCGGGATAAAACCCGTCGGGCAGCAGTTGGCGGAGCATGAGCCGGTCCACGTTCTGGTTGGCGATGCCCGCGAACCCCATGATCAGAATCGGGTAGGCGTAGCGCAGCAGCGGGCGGAGCATCGCCCCGTCGAGCCGGTAGCGAAACTGGCGAAGCTGGGGGAGAAGCTGGAGCAGCGTGAAGGCGTTGGCAATCAGGTTGGCCAGCACGATGTAGCCCACGCCGAGGCCGGGGTCGTAGAACCGCTGGACGAGCGGCTGGAGGCTGGTGAGGTATTTTCCGAAAAAAACATCCCGGCAGAAAATCAGAAAAAATACGTTCAGCCCCACGTTGAGGCCGATGTTGACCAGTCGGATGGCCACGAAGCGTTTGGCTCGTTTTTCGAGCCGCAGCCGGGCGAAGGGAATGGCCGCCACGGCGTCGAGGGCCATGATGACGGCCATCCAGACCAGCAGCCGCTCCTGACCGGGGTATTCGCGCCAGGCCATGATGGGGTTGGCAAATGCAATCAGCAACCCCGATACCAGCACGCTGATGGTGAGCACGACACTCGTGGTGAGGTTGAAATACGTGGCCTGCCGGTCGGGCGTGCGGGTGGCGAAGCGGAAGTAGGAAGTTTCCATCCCGAACGTGTAGAGCACGTTGAACAGGGCCACCCAACTGAACAGCTCGATGATGACCCCCTGCTCGCCGGGCCGGAACACGGTGGTGTACAGCGGCACCAGCAGGAAATTGACCGACCGCCCCACGATGCTGCTCAGGCCGTAGAGGGCCGTTTCGCCGGCGAGTTTCTTCAACACACTCATGGGCGCAAAGATACGGGCGAAACCCCACCGGACTTAGCTGTTTGAGTTGAGGTCGCCCACCCTGACAGCGGTCGTTAGACCCTGTCAGCGGTGGAGCAGGAGCAGGCCAACCGGCCAGACCGCCACCGCTGACAGGGTCTAACGACCGCTGTCAGGGTGAGGTACCGGCTGAAAAATAAGTCAAACAACCTCTCAGTGAAAAAACAGGTAGGCCACCAAAATCCCCGTCGTAATCCCGGCCAAATCGGCCAGCAGGCCCGCCCAGAGCGTGTAGCGCGTTTTCTTGACGCCCACCGACCCGAAATACAGCGCGATGACGTACAAAATCGTGTCCGCCGAGCCTTGAAACACGCAGGCCAGCCGCCCGACGAAGGAGTCGGGGCCGTAGGTTTTCATCGCGTCGATCATCATCGCCCGCGAGCCGCTGCCGCTGAGGGGGTGCATCAGGGCCGTGGGCAGGGCGTCGATGAAGTCGGTGTTGATGGGGAAAAAGGAAAAGACCCACCGAATGCCCTCCACGACGTAGCCCAGCGCGCCCGAATTGCGGAACACGCCAATGGCGACGAGCATCCCGACGAGGTAGGGGATGATTTTCACCGACGTTTCAAACCCGCCCTTCGCGCCTTCGATGAAGGCCGAAAACACGTCCACTTTTTTCCGACCCGCGCCGAGAATGAACAGGAGCACGAAGCCGAAGAGCACGAGGTTGCTGAACACTTTCGAGAACGTTTCAATGCCTTCCTTCGGCAAAGTCGAGAGGTAGCCAAGCAGGGCGGCGATGGCGAGCGTCAGCCCGCCCAGCCAGCCGAGCACGGTGGCGTTGAACAGGTTGAGTTTTTGCCGAAGCGCAACCAGCAGGAGGCCCGTCACGGTGGCGACGTAGGTGGCGATGAGGCAGGGAATGAAAATGTCCGACGGGTCGGCGGCCCCGTAGATGGCCCGCTGGGCCATGATGCTGAGCGGAATCAGCACCGGCCCCGCCGAGTGGAGCGTCAGGAACATGATCTGGGCGTTGGAAGCCGTGTCTTTGTCGGGGTTCAGTTCCTGGAGGCGCTGCATGGCTTTCAGGCCGAAGGGCGTGGCGGCGTTATCGAGGCCGAGCATGTTGGCCGAGAAATTCATGATCATGTCGCCGTGGGCGGGGTGATTTTTCGGAACCTCCGGAAAAAGCCGGTTGAAAAACGGCCCCACCAGCCGGGCCAGAAAACCGATGGCCCCCGCTTTTTCGCCGATGTTGAGAATGCCCAGAAAAAACGTCATCACCCCGGCCAGGGGCAGGGCGATTTTCATCACCGCCGTCTCGGCGGAATCGAACATGCCGTCGATGAGGAGTTTGAAAATTTCGGTGTCGCCGAAGAAAATCAGTTTGACGAGTGCGATGAGGAAGGCGACGACGAAGAAAAGAATCCAGAGGTAGTTGAGGGCCATGTTCAGTTGGCAATTCGCAGTGGGCAGTTGGCAAAAATGAGCCAACGGTTGCCGGCGAACGGGCGCAGTGGGTTAGTTTTCGGGCCAATTTCCTATTTTTCGCCCCAAAGTCCCAAACCTTCATGCGTCTTCTGCTCCTTTTTTCGCTGGGTGCCTTCATCGTTTCCCAACATCAAAAATCCGCGGGGCGGCCTTCCAAAATCGGAAATCCGCAATCCAAAATCCAAACTCCCCAGTGCCCCGACGAGCGCCGCCTCGAAGCCGCCGGACTGGTGGACGTTCAAACCATCGACGCAACCATTCTGGTCGATTTGAAGTATTCGACTACGGACAATTTCATCAAGCAGGACGTGTACGGCTGCATCACGCGGGCGTTTTTGCAGAAAGAACCCGCCCGGATGCTGGCCAAAGCGAGCCAGATTTTGCAACGGGAACGCCCCGACCTGCGCCTGCTCGTGTACGACGGGGCGCGCTCGCGGGCCGTGCAGTGGAAACTCTGGAAAGCTCTGCCCCAGTACCCGCCGAAACTGCGCGAAAATTACGTGGCCAACCCGGTGGAAGGCTCCATCCACAATTACGGCTGCGCCGTAGATTTAACCGTGGCCACGGCCGATGGCCAGCCGCTGGACATGGGCACGCCCTTCGATTACTTCGGCGATTTGGCCTACCCCCGCAAGGAGGCCGCCCTGCTCAAAGCCGGGAAACTGACGAAACAGCAGGTGGAAAACCGCAAAATCCTGCGGCGGGCCATGGAAGGGGCCGGGTTTGAAGGCATCACCTCGGAATGGTGGCATTTCAACGCCTACTCCCGCGAGCGGGCGGCCCAGCGGTACAAAATCGTGGAATAAATTTTCGGGAAACCGAGAATATTCCAGTCTGTTTTTGGTTATTAGGTCACGTTCAGAATCAGAATTTCAACAGCACTTAACCAAATGAATTTCAACCGTTTCGTTTTCCGCAGTTTCCTGACGCTGGCCCTGACCGCCGGTCTGTTCGCCGGGTGCCGCAAAACCGGCATCGATCCGCAGCCGGGCCTCGTCCAGACCGGCCCCACGTACACCGACGTCCGCGACAGCACCTACGCCGTGGCTCAGGACATGTACCTCTGGTACCAAAACCTGCCGAGCATCACCGATTTCAAGCCCCAGAGTTACGAATCGCCCGAGGCGGTGATGGTGAAAGTGCGGACGTACAGCCCGAAAACCTCCGACGGCACGGGCCATGTTGACCGCTGGAGCTTCGCCGTCACCAAGCAGCAGTGGAACCAGGTCGTGGCCGGTTCGGCGGCCGGGTACGGCTTCAGCCGGGCCTACACCACCGACCCCAACGACCTGCGCGTGGTGTTTGTCCACCCCAATTCGCCCATCGGGCAGGCCGGGGTGCAGCGGGGCTGGCGGATTCTGAAATACAACGGAATTTCCGCCGGGGCCGCCACCAACCAAGCTTTGGTCGACGCCATCACCAACACCTCGACGGGCACGTTTGAGTTCGTCACCAACACGGGTGAAACCAAAACGCTGAACCTCACCAAAGCCAACTACACCCAGAGCGCCGTGCTCAAACGCACCGTGCTCGACCAGGGGGGTAAAAAAGTGGGCTACCTGCTGTTCAACTCGTTCAACCTCAGTTCGTCGCGGCGGGAGCTTGACGAGGCCTTTGCCGAATTCAAAAGCGCGGGCGTGGCCGACCTGGTGGTGGATCTGCGCTACAACGGCGGCGGCTCCGTGGCCGTGGCCGAGCGGTTTGCCAACCTCCTCGTGCCCGCCGATGCCGCCGGGAAGCTGATGTACACCGACCAGCACAACGACAAATTCAAAAGCTGGAACCGCACCCGCAACTTCGACTCGCCCCTGCCGACCAACAACCTCGGCCTCAAGCGGGTGGTGTTTCTCACCACGCGGGGTTCGGCCTCGGCCTCCGAACTGCTCATCAACGTGCTCCGGCCGTACATGGACGTGAAACTCGTCGGCGACGACACCTACGGCAAGCCCGTGGGCTACTACGGCATCCCGGTCATGGACCGCTACGTGTTTGCCGTGGGTGTGAAGCAGACCAACAAAGACGGGTTCGGCGACTACTACGAAGGCCTGAAAGCCGACCGCAAGCAGGTGGACGACATCACCCGCGATTTTGGCGACCCCGAAGAAGCCAGCCTCAAAGACGCCCTGACGTACCTGCGCACGGGTTCGCTGCCCGCCCGGATGGCCGCCCGCCGCGCCGCGATGGACGCGCAGACGCTGCAAAACGAAGTGGAACCCTTCGTGGGGGCCATCCAGCGAATGCCGGGACAGCGATAAAATCCTGAGTTTTTTCTCCAAAAAACGCCAACTTCCACCGGGAGTTGGCGTTTTTTTTGGGCCAAAAAAATCAGCCGCCCCGAAGGTCAGGGCGGCTGAATGGCGTTCACCTAAAACCAAAAACACCAAAAACGAGAGCAGAGAGGCGAGAGCAGAGGGATGAGAGTTGACGGCTTCGCTCATCCCTCTGCGCTCTCCTCTCTGCTCTAAAATTTATATCCCATCGAAACCTGCACTACGGAGTTCCGCAGGGTCAGGTAGTCGTTGAGGCTGCGGGCCGAAGGGTCGTTGCCGAAGTCGAAGTCCTTGTTGATGTTGTTGAGGCCGTACACGTAGCGCCCGCCGAGGCTCAGGCCGTTGGGCAGTTCGTACTGGAGGCCGCCCACGAGGCTGGCGTCCCAGGGCTGGAAGGCCCCGTCGTAGTTGAGCGAGAACAGGTTGTTGAGCACCCCCACGCGGGCGTTGGCAAGGTAGCTCACCTGCGGTCCGGCCAGTACCGAGAGGCCCTGCGTGAGGTTGAGTTTGGCCAGCACGGGCAGGCTCAGGTAGTGCAGGGTCACGTTGCCCAGGTTGCTGCCGCCGAGGTTGAAGCCCTGCCGGGAGTAAAGCAGTTCGGGCTGAAACCCGAAGCGTTCGGACACGGGCAGGTCGGCGAACAGACCCGCGTGAAAGTCGGTCCGGTGCCGGACGAAGTTCATCGGTTCGGGCGAGAGGAGGGCGTTCGAGAAATTGACGCCGCCTTTCAGTCCGAAGCGGGCCGTCAGGTCGGTGGTGGGCCGCACGTCGCGGGCGACGTAGCGGGTGGAACGTTGGGCCTGGGCCGAAACAACGGCGGCCGAAAGCAAGAGGGCGAGGGCAACGAGGGTACGCATGATTGGGGTCGGGCCGGAGGGGTTGGTGCGTTGAAGCTCCGGCGTTCTGAACCCATTAACGCCCCCTGGGGGGCAGCTTGCGCCCGCCCCCCGTTAACGAGTGTTAAGCGTTTTGCAAAGAAATGTTAACGTATGCCCGCCCCCGTCGGGATGCCGTTCGGGTACGCTGCTCGCCAGTTCACGGATATTCTGGATAATTTTTTCCGGAATTCATCCAGTTCCGTTTAATTTTGATGCAACACCCCAATCACTAAATGACCGACGCCTACCTCCATGCCCCTAGCCCCACCGAAAGACGCTGTTTACTACGAACAGCTTTACCAAACCCACGATGATCCCTGGGCTTACGACCAGGCTGCCGAACAAGCCAAATACCGCCTCTCGCTCCAAACGGCCCGCCGCTGGCAACCGCACCCGGCGCGGGTGCTCGAAGTGGCCTGTAGCCTCGGTTACCTGACCGCGCAACTGGCCGACTACGCCGACGACGTGTACGCGTTCGACCTCTCGGAAACCGCCGTGCGGGCCACCCAGGCCCGGTGCCGGAAACACCCCCGCGCTGCGCACATCCACGTGCGCGTGGGCGACGCCACCCAACCGGGCTACCCCGAAAGCTACTTCGACGTGGTGTTTTTGCAGGACGTGCTGCTCGAAATTCCCGAAGCCCTCCGCACGTCGGTGCTCGAACAAAGCCTGCGGTTGCTCACACCGGGTGGTGTGCTGATTGTCAACGACTACCAGCAGCCCAGCCACCAGGAACCCTACTGCCACCTGGTCGAATCGGGAGGCGGACGCATCGTCGAGAGGCTTTACTTCCACGACCGGGGGTGGTTCCGCCTGAAAAGCGCCCTGAAGGCCGTGCGTCAAACCGCCCCCGCCCGGGCGTTGCTCCGCAGCGAGCGCGTGTTCCGGTGGCTGTCGGGCCTGTCGGCCCGGCGCGGGCCGACAGGCTCCAAGCATTTCGGACTGGTGGTTCAACGCAACTCCTGACGGCCATGCGCATTTTGATGACCCTTTCCCAAACGGAAGTGACGGGGGCGGAGGTGTACGCAGTGACCATCGCCGACAGCCTCATCGACCGGGGCCACGAGGTATTCATCCTCTCCGACACGCTCCATACGCCCACCCGCGCCACCTACGTGCCGCTCGAACTCGACAAACGGTCGTTCTGGCGGCGGCTGAAGTACGTCGTGTTTCTGGTGCGGTTCATCCGCCGACACCGCATCCAGGTCGTTCACGCCCACTCGCGGGCGGCCATGTGGGTGAGCTGGTTCGCCACGCGCCTCGCGCGGGTGCCGATGCTCAGCACCGTCCACGCCCTCGAACCGACCCACGCCACGCGGCGGCTCATCCCGGCTTTCGGCGACTACGCCGTGGCCGTGTGCGAAAACGCCCGGCAAAACGTGGTTGAAAACATCGGTTTTCCCGCCGACCGCGTCGAAGTGCTGCGCAACGGCTTTCTTTTTCCGGAAAATCCGAAACCGCAAACCCAGTCCGACGAACGCCTCATCACGCTCATCGGGCGGCTGTCGAGCACGAAGGGCGAGGCGGCGTTTCAACTGCTCGAAAACGTGCTTCAACACCACGGGGGTTACCGCATCTGCGTCATCGGCGGGCGCGATTTGCCCGCCCGCTTCGAGCGCTTCCGCGACCGCGTGCAATTCGTCGGGCACGTGACCACCGCCGAAGTGGCCGACTGGATGCGGCGCAGCGCGCTCGTTATCGGGTCGGGCCGGGTGGCCGTCGAGGCGTTGTTGCTGGGCAAGAAAACGCTGGCCTTCGGGGCCTTCAGCGCACCGGGGCTGGTCACGGAAGCCAACCTGGCCGAGTGCCTGGCCTCCAACTTCGGCGACATTTCGTTCGGCGGGCGGCAGTTCGACTGGAATTTCGTGAAAGCCGAACTCGAAAAAGCCCCGACCGCCGAAGTACCGTCGGAAGCCCTGGTTGCAAAAGTCCGGGAGGCCTACGCCCTCTGCCCCGTCGTGACCCGGCTGGAACAGGTGTACCGCTCGACGTTCGTGAAGTTTCACCAACGCGAAATCCCGATTCTCTGCTACCACCGCCTGGTGGAGACCGACGCCGAAGGCGGCAAATTCCCCACGCACATCCGGGTCGATTTGTTCGAGAAACACCTGCGCTACCTCCAAGCTCATGGCTACCGCACCCTGCTTTTTTCGGATTTGGACGAAGAAACCGTTTTTGAAAAAGCCCAGCGCTCCGTCATCCTGACCTTCGACGACGGCTACGAAGACAACTACCGCCTGCTGTTCCCGCTCCTGAAAAAATACGACGCGAAGGCCGTGATTTACCTCGTCACGGGGCGGCAAGCCAACGACTGGGACGTTCCGAAGGGCGAAAAATCCCTCCGCCTGCTGAACCAGGCCCAACGCCGCGAAATGCTCGCCAGCGGGCTGGTGGAATTTGGTGCGCACACCATCACTCATCCCGACCTGACGGAAATCTGCCCCGAGCAGGCCGACGAAGAAATCCGCCTCTCAAAAATCCAACTCGAGGCCGACCTCGGCGTCGGGGTGCGTACCTTTGCCTACCCCTACGGCCGCCTCAACCCCCAGGTGAAGGAAAGCGCCCGGCGGGCGGGCTTCCGGTACGGCATCGCCACTGATTCCGGCCCGCTGGCCGTCCACGAAGACCCCTTCCAGGTGCGGCGCATCGTGGTGTTCCCCAACACCACCCCTCGTCGCTTCAGCCGGAAGGTGAGCGGGGGGTACACGTTTTACAGGAACCGAAAAACCGAAAAATGAAAAAGTAGAGGATGAACAGAATGAAAAAGGTCGGCGGCTTTACTTTTTCATTTTCCGGTTTTTCATTTTTCGGTTCGACCTCCGATGCATTTCCTCATCAGCCGCACCGACCGCATCGGCGACGTGATGCTCACCCTGCCCCTGGCCGGTGCCTTGAAGGCCCTGCTTCCCCCGCCGGTGCGCGTCACGTTTCTGGGCGCGCGCTACACCCGCGCCGTGGTGGCGGGCTGTGAACACGTGGACGATTTTCTGGCCTGGGACGACATCGCCGACGCTCCCGTGCCCGCCCTCCGGGCGCTCGGCGCGGATGTGGTGCTGCACGTTTTTCCAAGAAAGGAAATCGCCGTGGCCGCGCTGCGGGCGGGCATTCCGCTCCGCGTGGGCACCCGCAACCGGCTTTTTCACTGGTTCACCTGCAACCGGCTTTTGGCGCTTTCCCGAAAGGCCTCCGACCTGCACGAGAGTCAGTTGAATCTGAAATTTTTGGAAGCCTTCGGCATTCAACGCTCGTTTTCGCTGGGCGAAATCCACGGATTTTACGGCTTTCGACCCACCGAACGGCTGGTGGAGGCGTTTCAGAACGCCCTCGACCCGCATCGCTTCAACCTGATTTTTCACCCCAAATCGAAAGGCTCGGCGCGGGAGTGGGGCGTGGAAAATTTCCTCCACCTGGCCCGTCTGCTGCCACCCGACCGCTTCCAAATCTTCGTCACCGGCACCGCCGAGGAGGCCCCGTTCTGCCGCCCCCTGCTCGACGCGGGCCTGCCCCACGTCGTGGATTTGACCGGGCGGCTTTCGCTTCCTCAACTCATTGCCCTCGTCGCCGTCGCCGATGGGCTGGTGGCCAACAGCACCGGGCCGGTTCACCTGGCGGCGGCGCTGGGGCGCTTCACGGTGGGGCTGTACCCCACGGCCCGGCCCCTGCACCCCGGCCGCTGGCAACCCGTCGGGTCGCGGGTCACGGTGCTGACGGGGGCCGACGCCTGCGCGGGGTGCCCGACCGAGGGCGGGTGTCGCTGCCTGGCCGCCGTTGAACCGGCGCGGGTGGCCGCTCGTCTCGAAAACGGGTACGCCGACACGTTTTCGGGCGGCGGGCGGTAACTTTGCGTCTTGCCCGGCGGTTTACCCGCCAGCGCCTGTTTTCATTTTTCCGAAAAAATCATGGAACCCATCCGCACCTTCATTGACGTACAAGGCGATACCATCACGGTCCCGGTTCCCGAATCCCTGCGCAACCAGCGCGTCCGCGTGACGGTCGAAGCCGTCGCCGATGATGACGATGGCACCGGCGTGCCCATCATTCGCCGGGGTACCCGCACGGGTCGACTTTCTGATTTGGCCGGTTCGCTCAAAGGCAAAGCCGGAGAAGACCTGGAGGCCCACATTCGTCAAGTCAAGGGAGAATGGGACCGCAGTTTCTGATTGATGCCTCGGCCATCGTGAAATTTCTTCGGGAAACGCTGCCTTCGCGCAGCATGAAACGCATGAAGAAAATTAGCGATGGTCCCTACTTCATCTCGTTCGTTACCCGAATTGAGGTGCTGAGTTGGAAAACCGACGAAGCGGAGTTTTCCAAAGCCCGGCGCTTCATTCAGGCAGGGGATGAGTACGGCCTTTCAGAAGAAATCATCCAGGAACCCATCCGCATCCGCCGCGACTTCGGCCTCAAACTTCCCGACGCCCTCATCGCCGCCACGGCCCTTGCCCTCCGCGCCACGTTGGTGGCCGACAACGACCGCGATTTTCTGCGCGTCCCCGGCCTGGATTACCTGAATCCCACCCGCCTTTGAAGACCTACCTCCGCATCCTCCACTACGCCCGCCCGCTGGGCCAGTACGTTGGCCCCTTCCTGGTGTTTTCCATCCTGGCGAGCGTGTTCGGAGTTTTGAATTTCGCCCTCATCCAGCCCCTGCTCGACGTGCTGTTCGACAAAGTCGGCACGGCGGACGCAGCCCGATTCAACCAGAAACCGTCGACCTGGCTCGACCTCTCGCAGTGGTTCAATTACGGCGTAGGCCGCGCGCTCGACGCCTACGGCAAGCTCGGCACGCTGAGGCTGGTGTGCGGGGTGATTCTGGCGTCGGTGCTGCTGTCGAACGCCTTCAAGTACTTCAGCGTCCGGATTCTGGAAACCTTCAAGGCCCGCACGGTGGCCAACCTGCGGCAGGCCGTGTTCGACCGGGCCGTGACGCTCCACCTCGGGTTTTTCACCAACGAACGCAAGGGCGACCTCTTGGCCCGGCTCACCACCGACGTGCAGGAGGTCGAATACTCGGTGTCGCGGGTGTTCACGGCGTTTTTCCGGGAAATTTTCACCCTGATTTTTTACGTCGTGCTCTTGTTTACGATGTCGCTGAAACTGACCTTGTTCGCGCTGGTCATCATCCCGCTGTCGGGCACGGTGATTGGGCTGCTGGCGCGCAAGCTGAAGGAAAACGCGTCCGAAGTGCAGGAGCGGCTGGCCAACGTCATCAGCCTGCTCGACGAAACCTTCGGGGGCATCCGGGTGGTGAAGGCGTTCAACGGCGAAAGCTTCGTGCGCAGGCGCTTCGAGGAAGAAAACCAGGGTTACCGCCGTTCGCTGCTCCGGATGTTTTTCCGGCAGGAACTCGCCTCGCCGTTCTCCGAAGTCGCGGGCGTGTCGGTGGTGTGCGGGCTGCTGCTCTACGGCGGGTCGCTGGTGCTGGGCGGGGGGGAGTTTGAACTGTCGGCCTCCACGTTCGTGACGTACATCATCATTTTTTCGCAGGTGCTGCGGCCCGCGAAGGAAATTTCCAACGCCGTCAGCAGTGTGCAGCGGGGGGCGGCCTCGGCGGAGCGGATTCTGAAACTGCTCGACACGCAGTCGGAAGTGCGGGAGGCCCTCAACGCCCGGCAGGCAACGGATTTTTCGGAGAAAATCGAACTCCAGCGGGTGAGTTTCGCCTACGCGACAGGGCGGCCGGTTTTGAAAAACGTCAGCCTGACGATTCCGAAGGGTAAAACCGTGGCGCTGGTCGGGTCGTCGGGCAGCGGCAAAAGCACCCTGGCCGATTTGATTCCCCGGTTTTACGACCCCACCGAGGGCCGCATCCTGCTCGACGGCGTGGACATCCGGCACCTCTCGAAGGCCTCGCTGCGGAGTTTGATGGGCATCGTCACGCAGGAATCCATTTTGTTCAACGACACGGTGTTCAACAACATTGCCTTCGGCAGTAACGCCACGTTGGACGAGGTGGTGGCCGCCGCCAAAATCGCCAACGCCCACGATTTCATCGCCGCCACGCCCGAAGGCTACTGGACCGTCATCGGCGACCGGGGCGCGAAGCTCTCCGGCGGGCAGCGGCAGCGCCTGAGCATCGCCCGCGCCGTGCTGAAAAACCCGCCGATTCTGATTCTGGACGAAGCCACCTCGGCCCTCGACACCGAATCGGAAAAACTGGTGCAGGAAGCCATCACGAATTTGATGAAAAACCGCACGGTGCTCGTGATTGCCCACCGCCTGAGCACCATCCAGCACGCCGACGAAATCGTGGTGCTTCACCACGGGCAGGTGGTCGAGCGGGGTACGCACGACGAGCTTTTGAACCTGGAAAACGGCACCTACCGGCGGTTGAGCCAGATGCAGGTGGCGGTGTGAAGACGTTGTTGCTGAAGTCGGCACGGTGTTTTAGCCACTGCCGCCGAACCATTCAGCAACAGACCATGAAACACTGTGTGCACCTTACTTTGCTGGCCGGGCTGCTCGCTTCGGGCGTCGCTTTCGGCCAGCGGTACGACGACCGTTCCGACTCGCGCCTCAGCGGCAGCCGTTCTGAAAGCCGCCGCTACGACGAATCGGACATGCGGAAAGCCTACGACCTGGGTTACCGGGAAGGCAAACAGAGCGTCGAACGCGAGCAGGACCAGCAAAAACGCCGTGACGATTACAAGCACTTCACCTTCGGCGTGTACGCCGGAGCCAACTCGACCCGCTTCGAAGGCGAAGACGTGGAAGGCAACCGCCTGCGCGGACGGCTGGGCTACCAACTGGGCTTTTTCCTGCGCGGGGGCGGGCGCGTGTTCGGGCAGGTTGGGGCTGAGTACCTCACATCGAGCAGCAACTTCTACACCGCGGGCGATGGTGCGACGGTGAGCGACATCAGATCCAACATCGATCAGGAATACCTGCACCTGCCCGCCTACATCGGGGTGAAACTGGCCCAGTCGCGGCGGGGCGTTTCGGCGGTGCGGCTGCAATTCGGGGCGGAGTACGCCGTGCCGGTGGGGGTGAAACGCAACGAATTCAATCTTCAGCAAAGCGACTTCCGCAACGGTACCGTCAACGGCCTCGTCGGGCTGGGTTTCGACGCCGGGCCGCTCCTGATTGGCCTGGTGTACCACCACGGGTTTGCCGACGTGCTCAGGGAATCGACCGGCAGCAAACGCCGGATTCTGGGCGTCAACGTGGGGCTGAAGTTTTAAAACCCATCCGCGTGAATGCTGCTTTTTGGGGATTCCGCGCCGCATTCCTACTTTTCAGCGACCATCCCGCTTTTCCGGGCCGGATGGTCGTTTCATGAATTTTCGGCAAATCCTCCACCACCTCACACACTGGCAGACCTGGGATTACCGGGTCAAACTCGTTCCCCTCACCCCGGTGTGGCTCTGGCACGGGCTGCGGGCGCGTTCGCTGTGGTTTTTCACCCCGGCCAACCCCACGCTCACGTTTGGCGGCTTTGAAGGCGAAGGCAAGCGCGAAATGTACGCCCAACTGCCGCCCGCCCTCTGCCCCCGCAGCACGTGCGTCAGGCCCGGCCTGTCGTTCGCCGAAGCAGAACGCCACGTGCGCGGCGAGGGGTTTGGGTACCCATTCGCCGTGAAACCCGACGTGGGCATGATGGGGTTGTTGTTTCGGAAAATCAACAACGCGGCGGAATTTCAGCACTACCACGAGCGTGTGCCCGTGACCTACCTCGTGCAGGAATTCATCGATTTTCCGCTGGAAGTCAGTGTGTTTTACTACCGCCTGCCCGGTGAAGCGCGGGGCACCATCACGGGTTTCGTGCGAAAAGATTTCCTGCATGTGGTGGGCGACGGCCGGTCCACGCTCGACCAACTCCTCCGCCGGCATCCCCAAACCCAGTACCGGCTCACCGAGTTGCGGGCCAAACACGCCCGCCGCCTGACCGACGTGCTGCCGGTGGGCGAACGGTACGTGCTTTCGCAGGCCCTCAACCAAACCCGCGGCGGGCAGCTCGTCAGCCTGGCCCACGAGAAAGACGATCGCCTGCTGGGCGTGTTCGACGCCCTGAGCCACCACGCCGGGCATTTCTACTTTGGTCGTTACGACGTGAAGTGCGCTTCGCTCGATGACCTGAAGGCCGGGCGCAACTTCCGCATTCTGGAGTACAACGGCAGCGGGGCCGCTCCGCACCATGTTTACGCCGGCAGGCGGTCGCTCTGGGCCGCCTACCGCATCATCCTCCACCACTGGGCAACCCTGGCCCGCATTGCCCGGCACAACCACGCCCTCGGCGTACCGTACTGGGAGTTTGCGCGCGGGTGGACGTTTCTGCGGCAGGCCAAGCGGCACCTGAAACTGCTCAAACGGCTCGACCGGGAAATTGCCTGGTGAGGTCAGTGCCCGCCTTTCACCCAGCGCACCGCCCGCGTCCGGGCGTCTGGCCCCGTCACCTGCACGGCGTACAGGCCGTCGGGATGCGCGCCCAGCGTCAGGTCCACCTGATTTTCACCTCCCTGACCGTCCAGCCGCCAGTCGTTCAGCTCAACGCCCGCCGCGCTGACGAGTCGCAGCCGAACCGGCCCCGGCCCGGCAAGCGTGAACCGCACCACCACCCGCCCCGTGCCGGGGTTGGGCGATACGCGGAGGTCGGTCAGGTCGGTTACGTGGCCCGTGTTGCCCGGCGGCACCTGCGTGACGAGGGCCGGGGCGGTCTGTGCCGCCTGGGGGCAATCGAGCACGTACCGGATAAAAGCCGAGAGGGCCGTCAGGCCGGTGCCCGCGGGGGGCGGGGTTCCGCAGGGCAGCGGGCACCCGGCGCCGTCGGGCGCCGGGCCGGGCAGCAGGGGCAGCGAGTTGGTCAGGAAGGTGCCGCCCGCCCCCAGCCCGTCGGTGTAGGGCCGGGTGAACGCATCGAACCACGCTTCGGCCACCCGTTGCTGGCCGTTTTGGCCAAAATGCACGTTGTCGCAGCGGAACGCGGCCCCGAGCGAATCGGTGAACGGCCCGCTGAACACACCCCACCGCCCGAACGGCCCCGGAAACGGATCGCCGTAGGCCTTGACGGGGGCCTCGGGGTCGGCGTTGGCATGGCTGGCGTAGCCAATGACCCGCACCTGCTGCCGCACCAACGCGGGCGACGTATTCCCCCCGTTGTAGCTGGCCCGCGCCACTACCCAGGGCAGGCTGAAGCCCGCGTCGGCCCAGGTGCGGCCAATGACGCGGTTGAGGGCGGCGTCGTACTGCGGGGTAAGGTGGTCGCTTTCGCCCTGGTGCCAGAGCACGGCCCGCAGGCCGGTTTGCCGAACCACGCCCGTCAGCACGGCCCGAAGGCTGGCGTAGGGCACGCCGGGGCCGAAGCGCGTCACCTGCCCCTGGCTGCCGCGGTCCCAGTCGTCCACCTGACTGCCCGAGTAGGCCGTTTGGTAAAACACGACCGGCACACCGAGGCGCTCGGCGAACAAGTCCCCCAGGGCACCCCAATAAAACCGGAAATTTTTTGTCGGGCCGGAACATCCGGTGCTGCCGCCGGGGAGGCCCTTGCCGCCGGGATCGTGATCCTGGCAGGTCGTTCTGGCGTTGAAAAACTGCACGAAACGCGGGTGCTGCGTGGGCAATTCCCCGCAATTGACCGCCCCTGACGCGTTGGACTGCCCGGCAATCGCGAACACTTCCCCTACGCCCAGGTCCACTTCCCGCGACAGGGAGTCGTTGGCCCGCACCTGCACGGCATACAGCCCGCCGGGCACGCCTTCAACCTGACAGACGACCCGATTGGTGCCGCTCCCGGCGGTGACCGTAGCGACCTGCCAGCCGTCGGCGGAGGCGCGGGCGGCGTTGACGACGATGGGCGTCCGTTGGCCAGCCGTGTCGTACCGGGCCAGCCGTACCTGCACGGCCCGGAGGGATTGAGTACCCGTGGCGCAAACCACCAGCCGCAGGGTTGCCGTGCCCGTGGCACCGCGCTGAAACACGGTGTTGGGCGCTGGCCACGAAATCGCCACCTGCGCGCTGGCCCCGAGCCACCCTCGCAGGAGCAGGCCGGAAAAAACGACGACGAAGCGGAGGCAGAGCATGGCGTGGCTGGGAGTGCGGTGCAACCGGTTAAAATAACACGCCAGGGGATAGTTTGGCAAATTACCCCCTGGTTGACCGGCCGACAGGCCCGTTCAATTCGCCGCTCCCAAGCGTTTCACCTCCCCAAACAGCGCATTGAAACAAGCGGCCTGCGAATTTTCGGTCGGGGATGTGCTGGTTTTCATCCGCTCGACCTCTTCCAGAAACGGCCCAACGCCCGACCACACCGTTTGCACCATGCCCCGGAACCGCTCGCGCATGGGCGGCGCAGCCGTGGTGCGGCCGCGCACCATGTCCTGGGTTTGGGCCACGGCCACCGGCGGGTTTTTCCAGGGGCAGGTCACGACGTTGAAGCCCTTGGCGGCGAAGTACGCGGCGGTGGGGTCGGGGCGCTCGTAGTGCCAGTCGCAGATGAGTACGTCTTTTTCGACCAAATCGATGGCCCGGTGGGTGTTGTTGAAACTGCCCTCCCAGAGGCCAATGCCCGTGGTTTTGCCGTCGATGAGGCGGTCGCCCCAAATCCAAAGCTGGCGGTTGGTCAGGGCCAGGTGGTCGCGGATGCGGTTGACTTCCCCGGCGAAAAGTTCGGCCTTGTCGCGGCCCGAACAGCGGGGGCACCTTTCGTCGCCGAGGTAAAACACCTCGTCCATGCCCGCGTGGAAGGCGTCGGCCTCGAAGACCTCCGTGATTTCGTCCACCAGCGCGAACACCACCCGGTGTACGTCCGGATGCAGCGGGCAGTAGCTTTTGCAGTACAGCCCGTCGGGGTTGGGCCATGTGTACGTGGCGGGCATCATCACGTGCGGCGTTTCGTCAAAGTGCGGGTACACGCGCAGCAGGTTGCCCAGCCGGTTGGCCCACGACTGGTGCCCGAGCAGGTTGAGTTGCGGAATGACCCGGATGCCGTGCTTCCGGCAGGCGGCCACGAGCTTTTTCACCTCCCGTTTCGAGAGGGCCACGCTGTCGCGGAGTTCGGGGTGACTTTTGAACTCGTACCTGTAATCCACCCGCAGAATCAGGGTGTTCACCCGCCGGGGGGCCAGTTCGTTTTCGATGAACGCCACGAACCGGGGCACCTGCTCGGGCGACGGGGCCGCGATGCACAGTCCGCGGACGGGCATCAGGCTGTCCAGGCGGCTCTGCGCCCGCAGCCCGGAACCCGCCAGCACCACGCAGGCGAAGCAGAGCAAGCGTAAAAAGTGGGACATGGTGTGGTTAATGAAGCCCCGCCGCTCCATCCTACACTGCCTTTCGCACCTCGACGGCGTTGGGGCCTTTGGGCGTGTTGGTGACTTCAAACGTCACCTTGTCGCCCTCGCCGACGGGTTCTTTCAGCCCGCTGACGTGGACGAACAGGCTCTCCTGAGTCCGCTGGTCACGGATGAAGCCGTAGCCTTTCGATTCGTTGAAAAACGTAACCGTACCCCGGCGACCGGCTTCTTCGGGCAGGTCTTCCTGCCGGGAAACCCCAATCTGAATGTCTTCGGCGTTGATTTCCCGTCGGCGGTTCGGGTCGGGGGGGGTGGAGGTGAGGTTGCCGTTTTCGTCGACGTACACCATCATGTCTTCCAGGCTCTGGCTTTTGCCGGGATTGGCTTTGCGCTCTTCGCGCTTTTCTTCTTTTTCCTTCCGCTTTTTCAGGCGGGCTTTTTCTTTTTCTTTTTTGCTGAACGTCTCGGTCGATCTGCCCATTGGGGTTGGTTGGTTTAAGTGAATAAATCCCGGATCAGCGCCTTGACGTGAAGCGGGAAAAACAGGCCCGGCGGGCCGCCATCGGGTGAACCAGAGGCGGCGGAAATAAGTTGACCGACCCGCCCGCGCCGCGCCACAAAATTTTACCGGCTGTCGGGGTCGGCACGCGAAGGTACGCTACTTCATCGGCACCGCTACCTTCGTGCGGTCCCAGGCCAGCACCAGCGCGGGTATTTTTTCGTCGAACGAAATCTGAAACAGTTCCACCGGCGGTGCCTGTGTTTCAACGGGCACCTGCACCTGGAGCACGTCGTGTTCGGGTTCGCGGGTGGGCTTGGAATCCCAATCCACGCCCCAGGGGTACTGCTTGCCGTTGAAAATCACCGTCCAGGTTTCGGGGCCGGGAATCGTCCAGAGCGTGTACTCCCCGGCGGGCAGCGACTTGCCACCGAGGGTCAGGGCTTGGTTGGTTTTGAAAACCGTTGCTTCGTTGGCCCCCGTGCGCCACACCTGCCCGTAGGGCACGAGCTTGCCGAAGATTTCCCGGCCTCGTTTGGAGGGTGCGTTGTAAAATACCGACACCTCAGTGCCGTTCGACTTGTACTCGACGGTTACTTCGGGGCTGGCTTTCTTGGTGTTGGCCTGCATGACCTTGAAGGCCACGAACAGGCCGACGACCAGCACGGCGACGACGATGGCTGTCCATTTGAGGGCTTTTTTCATGGAGGAAGGTGGGTTTGAGGGTTTTCGTAAACCTACGAAATTTCCTCTACTCCGTCACGCCCACGTAGTTGAATGGCGTCACCGCCCGCAATTCGGCCCTGACGGGTTCCGACACGGCGAGGGTTTCGATGAACGCGGCGATGGTGTCGGCGGTGATGGTCTCGTTGGTGCGGGTGAGGGCTTTGAGGGCTTCGTAGGGCTGGGGGTAACCTTCGCGGCGCAGGATGGTTTGCAACGCCTCGGCCACCACGGCCCAATTGGCTTCGAGGTCGGCGTTGAGCGCGGCCTGGTTCAGTTCGAGTTTGGCCATGCCTTTTTTCAGCGATTTCAGTGCGATGACCACGTGCGCCAGCGGCACACCGAGGTTGCGGAGCACGGTGGAGTCGGTCAAATCGCGCTGGAGGCGGCTGACGGGCAGTTTGGCGGCGAAGTGTTCGAGCAGGGCGTTGGCCACGCCGAGGTTGCCCTCGGCGTTTTCGAAATCAATCGGGTTGACCTTGTGCGGCATGGCCGAGGAGCCGATTTCGCCCGCGGTGATTTTCTGCTTGAAATACCCCAGCGACACGTAGGCCCACACGTCGCGGGCGAAGTCGATGAGAATCGTGTCGAGGCGCTTCAGCGCGTCGCAGAGGGCGGCCAGGTGGTCGTAGTGCTCGATTTGGGTCGTGTAGCGGCTGCGAGTGAGGCCCCGTTTTTCGACAAACTCATTCCCGAATTTCACCCAATCCACCGCCGGATACGCCACGTGGTGGGCGTTGAAGTTGCCCGTGGCCCCGCCGAATTTGGCGGCATGGGGCACGGCGTCGAGGCCGGCGAGCTGCTGATTGAGCCGCTCGACGAATACCTTCAGTTCCTTGCCCAGCCGGGTGGGCGAGGCGGGTTGCCCGTGGGTGTGGGCGAGCATCGGCACGTCGCGCCACCCTTCCGCCAGGGCGTTGAGTTGGGCGACGGTTTCGGCGAACAGGGGCCGCACGACGGCTTCCATCGCCTCCCGCAGCGAGAGCGGAATGGCCGTGTTGTTGACGTCCTGCGAGGTGAGGCCGAAGTGGATGAATTCGAGCGTGTCGGCGGGGACGTGGGCGGCCAGTTTTTCCTTCAAAAAATACTCGACGGCCTTCACGTCGTGGTTGGTCGTTTTTTCGATTTCCTTGATGCGCAGGGCGTCGTTTTCGGAAAAATTCTCGAAAACGGCACGAAGGTTCGGGAAAACCGCCGGGTTCACCGCAGCGAGCTGGGGCAGGGGCAGTTCGCAGAGCGCGATGAAGTACTCGATTTCAACGCGGACGCGGTAGCGGATGAGGCCAAATTCAGAGAAAAAACGCGCCAGTACGGCAGTCTGGCGGCGGTAACGGCCATCGACCGGCGAGAGTGCGGTCAGTTCGGTGAGGGTCATGTCGGGAAGCAAAGGGCAAAAGTACCCCGCCGGGGCCGAAAAAGCGAAGCGGGCATTGGGCGGGTTCGGGCGAAGTCGTTTCTTTGTGCGAAAACCTCTGACCCAAACCCCACCAAAATGTCACCGTTTCTCGGCGAACTCATGGGCACGCTCGTGCTCATTCTCCTCGGCGACGGCGTGGTCGCCAACGTGATTCTCAAACAAACGAAAGGCGAAAATGCGGGCTGGATTGTCATCACGACGGGCTGGGCCTTCGCCGTCACGCTGGGCATTTTCGTGGCCAACGCCTTCGGCAGCAAAGACGCCCACCTCAACCCCGCCGTCACGCTGGCCTTCGCCTTCACCACCGGCGATTACGCCATGATTCTGCCCTACTGGGCGGCGCAGTTCCTCGGTGCCATTCTCGGCGCGACGCTCGTCTGGCTGCACTACCGCCCGCACTGGGCCGTGACCGACGACCCGTGGACCAAACTCGGCGTGTTCGCCACTGGCCCGGCCCTCCGCACATCGGGCGACAACCTCGTCAGCGAAGCCCTCGGCACGGCGGTGCTGGTACTGGGCGTCAACGCCATTTCGGCGGCGGGCACGCTGGCGGTGGGCTTCGGGCCGTATCTGGTGGGCGTGCTGGTGTGGAGCATTGGCCTGTCGCTGGGCGGCACGACGGGCTACGCCATCAACCCCGCCCGCGACCTGGGGCCGCGCATCGCCCACGCGCTGCTGCCCATTCCCGGCAAAGGCTCGTCCGACTGGGGCTACGCCTGGATCCCGGTGGCGGGGCCGCTGGTGGGGGCGATTTTGGGCGCAGTGGTGGTGGGGTTGGTGAAATGAGGTGTTTCGCCCGTCCGCCTGCGGTCCGTCAGCTAAAGCAGCGATGCGGCGTACCGACGGCAATGCAGGGCAAGTCCCTCCGGGACTCAATTTATACATTGAATTTTAGCCCCGGAGGGGCTTTCCCGTCTTGCCGTCGGTACGCCGCATCGCTGCTTTAGCTGACGGACCACGGTGAAGGTTAACAAACGTTAAACCCGTGTGGAATCCGCCGCGCCGTGCATCCTTTGGGTGTAACCAAACTTTTTCATCAAGCATGTTTCGTTGTTTCGCCTCCGCCCTGTTCGCAGTCCTGTTCTCCACCGCCGCTTTCGCCCAAACCCCTGCCGTGCTGCCTTCGCCCGACCACCGCATCGTCGTGCTGGGCGAGGCCACGCTCAACCTGCCCGCCGACCGCGTCGTGCTGACCGTCAACCTCACCGCCCGCGACTCGCTCACCGTGCAGCGGGCCTACGACAGGCACAAACGCCTGGAAGCCAGTCTCGTGCGTTTTCTGAAACAAGCCAGCCTGCCCGACAGCACCGTGCGGTACCAGTTGTTCAACATCCGGCAGGAGTATGAGTACGCCGGACCGGGCCGCCGCCAGGTAGGGGCGTACGTGACCAGCCAGCAGGTGACGCTCACGCTGACCAACGTGAAGCAGTACGCCGAGTTTCTGGTGAAACTCATCGGCGCGGGCTTCAGCGACGTGAACGCGGCTTTCACCGCTTCAAAATCTGACCAGTTTCAGGGAAGTTTGCTCGAAAATGCCGTCGCTGCCGCCCGCCGGAAAGCCGAAGTCATCGCCAAAGCCTCCAACCGCCGCATCAAGCGCGTGAGCAAGGTGATGGACACGGAAGAAACCGACCCCGTTTTCGGCCAACTCATCCGCCCGATGGCCATGGCCGCCGAAGCCAATTTCAAGCGCAACGCCGGTGACCAGGCGGACAACGACCTCACCAACATTCCCCAGACCATCCGCCTCGCCACGCAGGTGAAGGTGGTTTTTGAACTGGAATGAACTCGTAGGGGCAACCCTTGCGGTTGCCCGTGGCGTCGTTGGCAAACTACCCACGGGCAACCGCAAGGGTTGCCCCTACGAGTTCATTTCTAATTGTTTTCACCGAATCTTCGATTTCCTAATTCGTAATTGATGAAATTCCTCGCGGCCATCGACCAGGGCACCACCAGCACCCGCTGCATTATTTTCGACAAGGGGGGCAACCTCGTCTCGGTCGGGCAGAAAGAGCACCGACAGATGTACCCCCAGCCCGGCTGGGTGGAGCACGACCCCGAGGAAATCTGGCGGAACACGCTTGAAGTCATCGCCAAAGCCCGCATCAACGCCAGCATCCAGGTGGCCGACGTGGCGGCGGTGGGCATCACCAACCAGCGCGAAACGACCGTCGTCTGGAACCGGCGCACGGGCAAGCCCTACCACAACGCGCTCGTCTGGATGGACACGCGCACGGGGGAGTTGGTCGCGGAGTTTTCAAAAGAAGGCGGTCAGGATCGGTTCAGGGAAAAAACCGGCCTGCCCCTGGCCACCTACTTCAGCGGCCTGAAACTCCGCTGGCTCCTCGACCACGTGCCCAACCTCCGCGCCGACGCCGAACGCGGCGACGCGCTCTTCGGCACGATGGACACGTTCCTGGCCTGGCACCTCACTGGTGGTGTGAACGGCGGTCTGCACCTCACCGACGTGACCAACGCCAGCCGCACGCAGTTGATGGATTTGAAAACCCTCGACTGGGACGACGACCTGCTCGCCGCCTTCGGCGTGCCCCGTGCCATGCTGCCACGGATTCGTTCGAGCAGCGAAGTGTACGGCACCGTCACCTCCGAAGTGCTGCCCGGCGTGCCGCTCGCGGGCATCCTCGGCGACCAGCAGGCGGCCCTCGTCGGGCAAACCTGCTTCGCGCCAGGGGAGGCCAAAAACACCTACGGCACCGGCTGTTTCATGCTCCTCAACACGGGCACTGACCTCGTGCCGTCGAATTTCGGCCTGCTCACCACCGTGGCGTACCGCTTCGGCGACCAGCCCGTGCATTACGCCCTCGAAGGCTCGGTGGCCATCACCGGCGCGCTCGTGCAGTGGCTCCGCGACAATTTGGGATTAATTAAAACGAGTGGAGAAGTCGAAAAACTGGCCCGCACCGTCGAAGACAACGGGGGCTGCTACTTCGTGCCCGCTTTTTCGGGTCTCTACGCGCCGTACTGGCGCAGCGACGCCCGCGGCGTGGTGGCGGGCCTGACGCGGTTCGTCACCAAAGCCCACATCGCCCGCGCCGCGCTCGAAGCCACGGCCTACCAAACCGCCGAAGTGCTGGAAGCAATGGAAAAAGATTCGGGGAAAACCCTGTCGAGCCTGCGCGTGGACGGGGGCATGGTGGCCAACGACCTGCTCATGCAGTTTCAGGCCGACCTGCTCGACGTGCCCGTCGTGAAACCCGCCATGACCGAAACCACCGCCCTCGGGGCCGCCTACGCGGCGGGCCTGGCCGTGGGCTACTACGCCGGTCTGGACGAACTGAAGCAGAACTGGGGCATCGCCAAAACGTACACGCCCGCCATGCCGGAGGACACGCGGGCGAACCTGTTCCGGGGCTGGAAAAAAGCTGTGGAGCGGTCGTTGAATTGGGTAGAACCATGATTTAGAGGATTCAGAAGGATGAAAGGATGGACAAATTCTAAAATCCTTTCATCCTTCTGAATCCTCTAAATCATGGCGGCCGCCGCGCGGTTTACTTGTTGTTATCCGGCACCTCCACCTTCGTGTTGCTGTACGCCGGGCAGTTGTTTTTGCGGGCGCAGGAAGCGAGGGAGACGAGGGCCAGCAGGCCCAGCAGAAGAATCTTTTTCATGGTCGGGGGAATGCTCAATGCCCAATTTTCAACGTACACAACGACCGTACCAGATTGAAAATTGAGCATCGGGAATTGAATGTTGAAAATTAAGGGTTTATGCACTACTTCAAGACTCCACCAGTTCCGGTTTTTCTTCCTCGGCCTTTTCGGCTTTCGGTGCGCCGTCAGGCACTTCGGTGTGGTCACCTTCGGGCGAGGCGGCGTTGACGCCCAGCACGTGGGTGTCATCTTTCGGTTTCAGTTCGTAGCCCAGGATCGGCAGCATGGCCTCGTGGGTTTGTTCGGGCGAAAACAGCCGCGTGGTGATGTTCCCGGCTTCGTCCAAATCCACCAGCACGTGCTTGGGCGCGGGCACGAGGCAGTGCTGAATGCCCCCGTAGCCGCCGAGCGATTCCTGGTACGCCCCAGTGTGGAAGAAACCCACGTACTGCTGCTCGGTTTCCTCGTTGAAAATCGGCAGGTACAGGTCCGAACTGTGGGCTTCGGAGTTGTAGTAATCCTGCGAATCGCAGGTCAGGCCGCCGAGGTTCACCTTCTGGTAGGGCGCGTCCCAGTTGTTGACGGGCAGCATGATGTACTTCTGGTTCAGCCCCCACGAATCGGGAATCTGCGTGATGAAACTACCGTCGATCATGTACCACAACTCCTTGTCATTCTGTAGTTTCTGATCGATAATTTGGTAAATCACCGCGCCGCTTTCGCCCACCGTGTAGCTGCCGAATTCGGTGAACAGGTGCGGGGGTGGGACGTTGTTTTTCGAGCAAATCCAGGCGATGCTCTCCACGATTTCGTCCACCATCGCCTGGTAATCGTAGTTGAATTGCAGCGAGGTCTGAATGGGCAACCCGCCGCCGAGGTCGATGGAATCGAGTTCGGGGCAGAGCTTTTTCAGTTCGCAGTATTTGTAAATGAACCGGCTGAGTTCGCTCCAGTAGTAAGCGCTGTCCTGAATCCCCGTGTTAATGAAAAAGTGAAGCATTTTGAGCTTCAGTTTGGGGTTCGCTTCGATTTTTTCTTTGTACAGCGGCACCACGTCGTTGTACCGGATGCCCAGCCGCGAGGTGTAAAACGCGAAGTTTGGCTCTTCGTCGGTGGCGATGCGGATGCCCAGGTTCACCGTGTCGGACGTGGCGTTTTCGGCGTAGTAATCCACTTCCTTGAGGTTGTCGAGGATGGGGATGACGTTGAAGCCGTCGTTGATGAGGTTGGTGATGTACTTCAGGTACAGCGGCTGCTTGTAGCCGTTGCAGACGATGTACGTGTTTTTGGTGAGTTTTTCCTGGCGGTAGAGTTCGCGGATGATGGCGATGTCGAAGGCCGAAGAGGTTTCGAGGTGCCCGCCGTGGCGGAGCACTTCTTCGGTGATGAAGCGGAAGTGCGACGACTTCGTGCAGTAGCAGTACGTGTAGCTGCCCTTGTAGTTGAATTTCTTGATGGCGTTGCGGAACAGCAACCGCGAGTTTTCGATGTGCTCGCCGATTTTGGGCAGGTACGTGAGCTTGAGCGGCGTACCGTACTGCCTGATGATGTCCATCAGGGGTACATTGTTGAACAACAGGGTGTGGTTTTCGTCCACGTTAAACTCCCGGGTCGGGAATTCAAAGGTTTGTTCAATGAGGTCAATGTAGTTCTTCATCCTTTTGCTTTTGCGCGGAGCATAAAACGGGGGTTGTGTGGTGATTCAGGGTTGGTGTTGCGGGCCGTCTGAACCGCGATTGGCCGGGATTTTGGGATTTTCAGGATGGCTGACAAGGATGAATTTCATCCAGAAAATCTCGAAATCCCGGCCAATCGCGGTTCAGACGGCTCTCGGCGAGGGCGTGCGAAATTGGGTCAAAAATGCGTCCTTTGCAACACCGTCGCTGGAACAAAAAGTTTACCACGGCGGGCGAAACTTCGGGGCGAGGCCCCTTTTTTCAACGCTTCCCATTTCCCTGACCCGCATCCGTTTCCGAATGAGTTCTTTGCCCGCTTCCCTCCCCCACCGCGTCCACTTCATTGCCATCGGCGGGGCGGCCATGCACAACCTGGCCATCGTGCTCCACCAGAAAGGCGACCGCGTCACCGGCTCCGACGACGAGATTTACGAACCTTCCCGCTCCCGCCTGGCCCGGCACGGCCTGCTGCCCGAAGCGATGGGTTGGTTTCCCGAAAAAATAACCGCCGACCTCGATGCGGTGATTTTGGGCATGCACGCCCGGGCCGACAACCCCGAACTGCGCCGCGCCCAGGAATTGGACTTGCGGATTTACTCCTACCCCGAGTACATTTACGAGCAAAGCCGCGACAAGCAGCGGGTGGTCATCGCGGGTAGTCACGGCAAAACCACCACGACGAGCCTCATTCTGCACGTGCTGCGGCATTTCAACCGCAAGTTCGACCACCTCGTCGGGGCCAGAATCGAGGGCTTCGACAACATGGTGAAACTCTCCGACGACGCCCCGCTCGTCGTCATCGAGGGCGACGAGTATTTCTCCTCGCCCATCGACCGGCGGCCCAAGTTTCTGCACTACCACCACCACATCGCGCTCATCAGCGGCATCGCCTGGGACCACATCAACGTGTACCCGGAGTTCGAGGCCTACGTGGACCAGTTCGAGCTTCTGGCCGAAGCCTCGCCCAAAGGCGGCGTCCTGATTTTTGACGAAACCGACGACGTGGTGTCGGTCATTTGCAAAAAAGAACGCCCCGACGTGCTGCCCGTCGGTTACGGCCCGCACCCCAGCGTGATCCGCGACGGCAAAACCTACCTCGTCACGCCCGCCGGGCGGGAAATCCCCGTGCACGTGTTCGGCGAGCACAACATGAAGAATTTGAACGGGGCCAGGGCCGTGCTCGAACGCATCGGCATCGAGGAGGAGATGTTTTACGAGGCCGTGCAAAGCTTCAAGGGCGCGGCCAACCGGCAGGAACGCATCGGCGAAAACGCCCAGACGGTGATTTTCCGGGATTTCGCCCACGCGCCTTCCAAGCTCGAAGCCACCACCGAGGCTGTGAAGGCCCAGTTTCCCGACCGCCGCCTCGTGGCCTGCGTCGAACTGCACACCTTCAGCAGCCTCAACAAGTATTTTCTGGACGAATACGGGGGCCGCTTCAACGCCGCCGACGTGCCCGTCGTGTACTACAGCCCGCAGACCATCGCCCACAAGAAGCTGACGCCCATCGAACCCGCCGACGTGGTGGCCGCCTTCGGCAACCCAGCCCTGAAGGTGTTCACCGACAACCAGGAATTGAAGGCCTTTTTGCTCAAACAAAACTGGCAGGCCACCAATTTACTGATGATGTCGTCGGGCACGTTCAACGGGTTGAACCTGCCCGAACTGGCGAAGGAAATTTTAGGCTGAGCCGGGGCGTTTTCTCCAAAAAATCAACGCGCCATGAAAAACCTGAGTTTGCTGGTGGTTTTGTTGTTCTTCACCGTCGCGGCTTCGGGCCAGTCGGCGCAGGGCATTCGGGGCACGGTGGTGTTCAAAAGCGGCAACCAGATGCCCGGCGTGGGCCGCACGCCCCCGGCGGGCAAGCCCGTCCGCCGCGAGATTTTCGTGTACGAACCCACGAAAATGGCCCAGATGAAAACCCGCGCCGATGGGTTTTACGAAGACGTTCAGACCAAGCTGGTCCAAAAAGGGCGCAGTGATTCAAAGGGTCGTTTCCGCATCAGCCTGCCGCCGGGCCAGTACTCGGTGCTGGTGAAAGAACCCGACAAGGGCCTATTTGCCAACGTGTTCGACGGTGACATGCACGCCTTCCCCGTTGAAGTGAAGCCGGGGCGGTTTACGACGGTTTCGCTGGAAATCAATTACGCGGCGGCGTACTGATGGGCGCGTTCTGGTTGCTATCGTTCCTTGTTTTCGGCCTGTTCGGGTGGATGCTGTTCAAAGCCTACCGCTACACGACCCTGAGCGTCGGGGCCGAGTCGCCGGAGTTTCATCGGGTGACGCGCTCGTTTCCGGCCTGGCGGTACTTCACGCGGACGACGCCGCTGTGGCTGGGGGTGATGTCAATTTTGGGAATGTTGATTGCTTGGCTGGCCCTCTCGATGCTGTTTACCGATTTTGGGGCGGCGGTGGTCTTGATGCTGGTGCTGGGAATGCTTGGCTTCATCCTCATTCCGGTTTGGAAACTGGAGATGCAGTACTGGAACCTCGTGCGCGGCGTCGCCGTGACATTCGACCCCCAAACGCCTTTTTTTGAAGTGGAACACGCGGGCCAGAAGGTACGCCTCATCCCAGGAGACGTGGCGAGGGTTGAAGTCCATCAGGCGCAGGGCAGGCTTGAGCACGGGTATCTGCTCTTTTTCCTGCACGATGGCCGCGTACTCCGCTTGCCCTGGCTGTTTTTCTTCCTGCACGAGTTTCTGGAAAAATGCTTCGGCAGCGTGCCGCGTGAAGTGTACCGCCACCGCATCCCCTGGGTAAGACCACTGCCCGTTTCGTCCTGAACCGCGCTGCGGTTTCCGTGGCCCTGCGGCCGTTGCATCACCTCTTCGCTCCGGCCCCGGCGTCGTGAACTCAGAGCCGATCCGAAAAATTCCTCCTTGTTAATCGAAACGGGAGGGTTGCGCCCGATAGGTTGACGAATTAGAGTGTGTTGACAATCATCGTAGCCAAATCAAAGCGCAAGCCAGATGAGCGAAAGCCAAAAACGAACCGGCGGTCTTGTCGTAGCGGGTAGCCACGCGCCGATTAACTTTCAACTGGTTGAAAAAGCGTTCTATTTTGTTACGGTCAGCGTAAAGGTTTTCATCGTAAGGCCGCTGGTCGAGCCGGTTCTTTTTTGGTGGAATCACTACGTCCACGCCTTGGGCAGCCAAGCCTGCAACGATGGCGTTGGTGCCGTAGGCTTTATCGGCATCAACGGACTCAGAATCAATGCCTTCAAGCAAACTCAAGGCTTGGGGACTGTCGGCCCACTGACCCGGCGTGAGGTGAACCCGCAGAGGATTGCCCAGCGCATCAACGACGGCATGGATTTTCGTGGTTAATCCTCCTCGGCTGCGACCGAGGGCTTCGTCCGTGACGGTACTTTTTTTTGACCCGGGGCACGATAGCCCGCCGCTTGTTGATGAGCGCGGACAGTCGTTGAATCAATCATCGTCCAGTCCAGATCGGGGTCTTGCAGGGCTTCAAAGATGGCCTTCCAATGTCCCGACTTGGCCCAACGGCGAAAACGTTGATAGACTGAGTTCCAGCCGGGCCGCCGTCGCGGGGCCGTAGCGCTCGGGTAGATCACGCCAGGCGGCCCCGCTGCGGTCCACCCAGATGACGGCGCTGATAAACAGGCGGTTATTGTTGCCACTGCGGCCTACGTCCCCCGGTTTGCCTTTCAACAAAGGCTCAATGCGTTTCCACGCCGCATCACTTATTTCGTAACGTCTGATCATGCCACTAAACTAATTGTCAACACACTCTAGAAAAATTGAGGCGTTTGGCTGAGAAAGTGGGAGAATGCAAACCAGGGATTCAGCGGTGAAGAAAACGAGGAATCCTGCTTTTGCCTTCTTCAGGTTCAGCGCCGAGGGGCGCTCGCTGG